>Ga0268262_10000978_pt1 | contig 36872 bp, 26 predicted proteins | sample TergutNc150P3_FD_190354 | JGI IMG/M metagenome (GOLD analysis project Ga0268262, IMG submission 190354) | Nasutitermes corniger P3 segment gut microbial community from laboratory colony in Florida, USA - Nc150 P3 (SPAdes) (version 2) | ecosystem: Host-associated > Arthropoda: Insects >...
ACAGAAAGAGAAATACACGGAACAGTTAGAATAGATTCGTCTGCATCAATCAGCGCAGACATATCAGGAAAAAAGACAGATTCAAGCGCTACAGGGGAATATTATACAAACTCATATGTAGGCGGAACAAATGTAACAATCAAGAGCAAAGAGGATACTACAATAAAACAAAACCGTCTTTTAAGAACAAACAGTACAGGAAACAGGATTATAGCAAAAATTTTATTTTACGCCGCCGCTGACATTGTAGTTGACTTCTGCTGCAGCCTCAGTTTAACATGTTATTTATTAAATGAACTTAATCTGTTCTAAATCAGAAATATAAAACATCGCAAGGAGAACAAAATGCCGCTTTTTACCGTTGATGATACTAAATGCAAAAAAGATAAAATTTGTGTAATGGAATGCCCAATGGCAATAATAGAAATAAAAGACAGCTCCCCTCAGCCGGCTAAGGGGAGAGAAGCTCTATGCTTAAACTGCGGACACTGTGTAGCAGTATGCCCTACAGGCGCTCTTAGCTTGGAAACAATGAAGTCCCATGAGTGCGAACCTATCGGCAATAATTGGAATCCCAGTTATGAAGTCATTGATAAATACTTAAAGACCAGACGCGCCATTAGAAAATTCAAGAAAGATCCAGTTGAAAAAGATAAACTTTTAAAAATGATAAATATGGCAACAAATGCTCCGTCGGGTCACAACGGAAGACCTGTTGAATGGACTGTAATATCCGAAAGGGAAAATGTAAAAATGGTAGCTGAAACTGTTGTTGATTGGATGAAGGATATGATGGATAAAAAACCCGATGAGGCAAAGATGTTCCACTTTGATATAATTCTTAAAGCATGGAACAACGGTATTGACACAATAACATGGGGGGCAACCTCTCTTATTATTGCCCATGGAATGAAAACAGATCCGTTGGCATTTACCGGATGTACCATAGCTCTGTCACATGCGGATATATCAGCTCCCTCGCTTGGTTTAGGCTGCTGCTGGGGCGGCTTTATTACGTGGTGCGCTATGTCATGGAAGCCGTTAAAGGAAAAAATTAATCTCCCGAAAGAACATGCTCTGTTCGGAGCTCTCCTGACAGGATATCCTCTGTTTAAATATCACAGAGTTCCAAAGAGAAAGACTGTAATTCACTGGGTATGATTTATGCCGGGCTGTTATATTTGCTCAGGAGTCAGATATGCGTTTGTGTGCCCCGAGTTTATGATAAAAAAAATTAAAACTCAAGCAGCAACTGATCATCGGATGCCATATCATCTTCACTGCCAAAATTAGAGACAGATATACCAAGCAGTCTTATCTTTTTTCTCCCTGCATCGGTATAGTTTAAGAGTTCATAAACCTCATTGATCATTTCATCTGCGGAATCGACAGGTCTGTCTAAAGTTCTGCTTCTGGTAATCTGCCGAAAGTCATGGTACTTTATCTTTAAAGTAACGGTTCTTCCTTTAATATTTTTTCTCTTTAAAGCCGGTTCTAATTCTTTGGCTATACTACCCAGTATTGATTTAATTAAATCCATATCGAGTATATCTTCTGCTAATGTAATCTCCCTTCCGTATGATTTTCTCTCCCTGTATGGAGATACAATCCTTGTATCAATCCCGCGCACTATATCATAATAAAATTTTCCCACTTTGCCAAAATGCTTTACAAGCGTTTCAAGGTCTCTATTCTTAAGATCAAGCCCATTGTTTATCCCTAACGCCAACATTCTCTTTTCACTTATCTTTCCCACTCCGTAAAATTTTCCAATAGGGAGAGTCTCAAGAAATTTTTCAGCTTCTACAGGTCTTATAACGGCAATGCCATTGGGTTTATTTATGTCGGAAGCAATTTTAGCAAGGAATTTGTTGTATGAAACGCCTGCCGAAACAGTAAGTCCGATCTCGGAAAATATCCTGCTCTGTATCTCCTTAGCAATAACAGTTGCCGAAGTAATATTCTTCCTGTTTTCAGTAACATCTAAAAATGCCTCATCAAGAGAAAGGGGCTCAATAAGATCCGTATAGTCTGCGCATATATTTAGAAACTGCTTAGAAACTTTTTTGTAAACATCAAATCTGGGAGAGACTAATACTGCCTGAGGGCAGAGCCTGATTGCTGTTTTACACGGCATGGCAGAATGGATTCCGTACTTTCTTGCCTCATAGGAGCATGTTGAAACAACACCTCTTCTATTAGGATCGCCGCCTACAATGACAGGTTTTCCCTTTAATGACGGATTGTCTCTCTGCTCTATAGCTGCATAAAATGCATCCATATCTAAATGAATAATTTTTCTCATAGGGACATATCCCATCCTTAACAAAATCTTTAAAATATTAATGTCATAATAACTAATTAATGCTATAATAACTAAATAAGAGCCACAATCCCATATATATTTAACAAAAAAACCGTTATTTACATTTTATTTATATTTTCCGTATAATTATCTTAACAAAAAATTTATAAATCAACACATAAACTATATTATATTTTCAAATAAGTTCTAAGTTGGAGAATATATGAATTACAGAGAAACATTTTTTGAAAGGATAAATAGAGAAATATCTGTATTTAATTATGAACAATCTCTAAGATTTACAAAAGATGAAACTCTCACCATCGACCTTCACTGCCATGACAAAAACAGCAATGAGCCTGATGAAATAGTCGGCAGGATGTTAAATACGCCCGAGACGTGGCTTGAACCGATAGATTTAATCAATACATTAAAAAAACACGGATGCGATACTTTTACAATTACAAATCACAACAATGGACGTTCATGTTATGAACTGCAAGATAAAGGCTATGACATATTGACAGGAGCGGAATTCAGTTGTACGGTGCCGGATTATAATGCCAAGATTCATGTATTAGCATACGGATTTACACCGTCACAGGAGGAGACTCTCTTAAAAATAAAAGATGATATATATAGATTTCAAAGATTTGCCTTAGAACACAATATTCCTACTATACTGGCGCATCCGCTATATCACTATGAAGAGAAAGAAAAGCTTCCTATGGATTTCTTTGATAAGATGTCGCTTATATTTGAGAGATATGAGGTAATCAACGGACAAAGGGATTCATGGCAGAACCTCCTTGTAAAGAAGTGGGTTGAGTCAATGAAAATAAGCGCCTTGGAAAAGTATGAAAAAAAGTTTGGAATAAAGTCGTCCGATTACTGCCGCAGCAGATATACGAGAAAAATCTATGGAGGTTCGGATTCACACATGGGTATATTTGCAGGACTCTCAGGCACAAGGTTTTATGTTAAAGATGCACAAAACAGGCTTAAGAAAGAATCAAGAAGTTCATTAGTGCTTAATGCCCTGTTAGATGGAGACTCAGCTCCTTATGGAGGATACAACAACACAGAAAAGATGACCGTTGCTTTTCTGGACTACTTCTGTCAAATAGTTATGAACATGAAAGATCCGGGACTTATTAGATTATTGCTGCACAAGGGTTCAATACAGGATAAGATCATATCATTTATGATTATAAATGGTTTTGCCGAACTGCAAAGGCATAAACTAACCGTAAATTTCCTGACTCTGTTTCATCAATGCCTGCAAGGAGAGATGCCGGGCTTTACAAAGAAACTCATGATACCAAAAGATTATAAGCCCATATTCATGGAAGCAGAATCAATGGCAGATATAGGCAATAGAGCTCCAGAAAATATGGCTGAGCTGTTTGATAAATCAATAGAGAATATATACAGGTCTCTTATCAATCTAATGTTTAGCAGGCTTAACAAAAAATTAAAGGATATAAAATTTAAGGATAATAATGCCGCAAAGAGCGCAGAGGATTTTATAAACAAGTTAGAACTTCCGGGTCATATAAGAATACTCTTTGAGAGTAAAGGTAAAAATGGAAAGGATGGAATATCAAATATAAATGCAACGGAATTTTTAGACGGTCTTACATTCCCTTTCTTAGCCTCAACAATCATTTTAGCCGCAAGCTATACTTCAAACAGGGTAATGTATAAATCGCGGGGTATGTTAAACTCCTTCTCGGAAAAACTGAACTATTTAAAGTTTCCAAGAAAGATGCTCTGGCTTGCCGATACATTTGAAGACGGGAACGGCGTGTCAATGTCACTCCGTCACATGCTCGATGAAATACGGTCGAGAGATCTTCCAATAGATATTTTAGTATGCAGTAAAACAGTTAAGCCCGAAGAACATCTATTTGTACTTGAACCTGTTGCCGTATATACTCCGCCGTTTTACGAGGACCAGCCTATAAGAATACCTAATATTCTCGATATACTTAAACACTTTAAAAACGGGGAATATGACAGAATCTTGTGTTCAACTGAGGGACCTATGGGTTTTATCTCCATCTTTTTAAAGATGGCATATTCGGTGCCTGCATTCTTTTTTGTTCATACGGACTGGATAACATTCGCTAAGGATACGCTCAACTTCTCAGACCCTGCCATAAACAGGTTAAGAAGGATATTGCGCGGTTTCTATAGATCATACGACGGAGTGCTTGTATTAAACAAGGAGCAGCAAAAATGGTTCAGAGGTCCTCACATGGAATTTAAGAGGACTGCCGTAAAGCTGACATCTCATTGGGTTGATGAAAAATTCAAAAAGACCGATGCTGCAAAAACGAAGATTTTTAATATAAAAGATGACAATCCTGTTCTTTTATATGTAGGAAGGATAAGTGAAGAGAAAGGGGTAAATGAACTCCCTTATATTTATCACAAGGTATTAAAGTCGGTACCAAATTTACAGTTTGTAATTGCAGGGAAAGGTCCTGAAGAGGAAAAATTAAAGAAAGAACTAAACGGCGCAAAGTTTCTCGGCTGGGTAGAGCACAGTTCGCTGCCGGATATATATTCGGCAGCAGATCTGCTGATTCTGCCGTCAAGATTCGACACATTCGGCAATGTAATTGTAGAAGCTATGGCTTGCGCCTGTCCAGTTATATCATATAATACAAAGGGACCAAGGGATATAATCGAAAATGAAAAGTCGGGTTATCTTGTAAACACTAAAGAAAAAATGGCTGATATAATTATTGCCCACTTTAAAAACAAACAAAATAAAATCAAGATGAATCAGGCAGCCGAAGAGAGAGCCAAGGACTTTACCGCAGACAGCATAATAGGGAAACTTCTTAAAGATACAGGTCTTGCATAATGGCTGAGACTTTATGGTGGCAGAAAGGGGTAATATATCAAATATATCCCAGAAGTTTTAAAGACAGCAATGGTGATGGAATTGGAGATATTAAAGGAATTATAGATAAGCTCGACTATCTCTCCTGGCTCGGCATTGATGCAATTTGGTTATCTCCGATTAATGTCTCCCCGATGTACGATTTTGGATATGACATATCAGACTACTATAATATTGATCCCGGCTATGGAACGCTTGAAGATTTCGACGAACTTATTGAAAAAGCTCATTCATATAAGATAAAGATCATAATGGATTTAGTTATTAATCATACTTCACACCTCCATAAGTGGTTTAACGAATCACGCTCTTCAAGAGATAATAATAAACGCAACTGGTATATTTGGAGAGACCCAGTAAAAGGCAAAGCGCCCAACAATTGGAGATCAGCCTTTGGCGGCAGCGCATGGGAGTGGGATCCTAAAACAGAGCAATACTATCTGCATTCATTCTTAAAAGAACAGCCCGATCTTAACTGGCGGAATCCCGATATGAGACAGTCGATCTATAAGATGATGAGATTTTGGCTTGATAGGGGAGTTTCTGGATTTAGACTCGATGTTGTGAACTGGTTTGTAAAAGATGAAAAATTCAGAAATAACCCTTTTACCTTAAAACCCCTTGATCCCGAAAAACATAAATACAGCAGAAACAGACCTGAGATACATGAATATATTAAGGAGCTTCGCAAAGTAATTGATGAATATGATGAAAGAATGACGGTAGGAGAAGTTTTTAGTCTGCCGCCGGGCGACCCCGAATTATCAGCTTCATTTCTGGGAGACGGAAATAACGAACTGCACCTTGCATTTGATTTTTCTATTATGTATAGACTCTGGAGCGCAAAACAGTTTTATAATTATATCAAAAAATGGTATAAGGCTATACCTGAAAACGGCTGGTCATGTCATGTACTTTCAAATCATGATCAGCCAAGGGGCAGAAGCAGATTTATGGGAGGAATCGATTCTGAAAAAAGGGCAAGACTTGCCGCTGTCTTTCTTCTTACGGTAAAAGGGACTCCGTTTCTTTATTACGGCGAAGAGCTTGGAATGAAGAATACGCAAATCAGCAGAAGAAAGATTGTTGACCCCTTAGGAAAAAAATACTGGCCTATTTACAGAGGGAGAGATTCTGCGCGGACTCCAATGCTCTGGAACAGCAGAGAGTATGGAGGCTTTACAAAGGGCAGACCATGGCTTCCCGTGGACAGCGGCTATAAAAGGCTGAATGTAAGATACCAGATGAATGACAGATACTCAATCTTAAATCTCTACAGAGAACTTATTGCCTTAAGGAAAAAATTTAAGGCATTAAATGAAGGGGAACTCATTCCAAAGATAAACGGGTTTAATAACATAATAGCATATTTTAGACAATATGAAGATGAAATGTTTTTTGTTGTGCTAAATTTTTCGTCTAAGGAAAAAAAGATCAATGCCGGAGAGAGAGCTCAATGGAAGGTTATGCTCTCTACGCACAGAACCAACCGTGAATATTTAACCTCATTATCCATGAATCTTGCGCCCTATGAAGCAACCGTCATAATGAAAATATGTGAATTTAAATAAAAAATTTTAGTAATCATTTCTCTTTATCTATTATTATTCTTGACAACTTTACAAAGAATATAATAAAAACATCAAAAATAAAACTAAAATAAAAATATAGGGTTAAATAATGCCTCTTCGCAATAATGAAGTTAACGAGCTTATTAAAAAGCTTAGGGAAAAATACAAGGAATATTCAAAAAACTATCATCAAAAATGGTTTGATCTTGATGCTTTTGATGAAAGACTCTCATTGGCTATAAAGAGTATGATGGACATGGAGGGTTTTATCTTAGCAGAAATTTCAAACTTTGAAAAACTCAAAACTCAATATGAGAATAAAAAAAAATCAAAGGAAAACCTCTTTTCCAAAGAGGTGGATAAAATAATTGAAGAGAATTTATCAAGAATAAAAAAATATCCGCAAATACTATTTCATCCAAAAAGCGGCATGGAAATTTCTTATATCTATGGAGCTCTTTCGTTTCTATTAACTTATATTTTTCCTATAACAAGAATAGTAATTACTGATGTTGCTCTTAGAAAAAAGATAGATTCATTAGAGGATAGACTTATATTCCTTGCGGATAAGAGAGGAGATGACATATATTCAAAAAGGATTAGCGACCATATACTATTATTAAATAGACAAGGCGTAAGGGCTATCGAAATAGAGAAAGATAGCAGTGATTATCTTAAAGAGAGCGGATTTCTTCTTCACGATATAATTTATTTTTGTGATAGTATAATAGATTTAAAAAATGACGAATGGAACTATCCTATTACATTTCAAAAACTGTTTATTGAAGAGGAGCGTAAAAAAACCGTAATAGATCTGTTTAAAGATCTGACCGGATATGGAGCTATATTAAAGATTAAAGAATATTCGTCCGGAATTATTGAAGATTTCCGGCTAAAGGCTTTTAAACAAAATGTATAATTTTTTTATTGAATTATATCAAAGGGATTTAAAATTAAATGAAAAATATTGTCCGACTATTGATTCTAATATTCGTTTTTTGCGCAAACATTTATGGTGATACTTTTGCAGATGAAGATGGCGCAATACTATACAGTGAGGCTTTATATTATAAGAATTTAGCTCTGCAAAGTAATGATCGTGATGAGAGAAATAGTAATCTTGATAATGCTATTGAAAAATTAAAAAAATCTACAGGCTCCGATACTTCATTAGCGAGAGTATATTTTCAGCTTTCAGACATCTATGCCTTAAAAGAAGATTTTACATCTGCCGAAAAATATGCAGAACTGTCAATAGAAAAGGATAATAGCTTTTTCCCGCCCTATAACTTATTATACAGTATAATGATGAATAGAAAAGAATATAAAGAATCCGCCGGTCTTATAGAAAAATACCTTGCTGCTGATCCTGACGAACCTTATGCGCTTTATCTCCTTGGAGTACACTATTACAAATATCTGAATGATCAGGATAAATCACTTTCATACTTTGAAAGAGAGATTCTTGCCTCAAAGAGCAGGGAGGTAGCCGAATATTATCTTGAAAATTCATATTATAATATTGGATATATCTATTATACTAATAATAAATTTGTTAAATCTTTTTATAATTTCTCTAAAGCTTATAATTTAAATGATTCAAACCAGAATACAATTTATATGCTTGCGCTTTCCGCATTTGGATACTCGGATATTATCAATGCTGAAAAATATGCAGTCATCTATTTAAATAAAGCCCCAGGTGATCTAATCATGGAATATATCCTTGGCAGTATATATTACATAAATGACAGCAGCAAAGCTATAGAACATCTTGCAAAAGTTCAAAGATCACAGACATTTGAAGGACTTGTTGCTTCCGGACTATATTATGAAATCACTAATGATAATTCTAAAGCTGAAAACATTATTAATTCAGTACTAAAATACAGGACAGATCTAATTGCCCCTTACATTGCAGAGGCGCGTATAAAACTCAAAGGTGATGATAAAACCGAAGCATATAACAAGTTAATCTCCGCAGGGGCATTATGTTTAAAAAATAATCTATTGCAAGCTGCTGATGATCTTTTTTACAAAGCGCTCAAGATAAAAAATGCTGATAATGATGATATATACTACTTTCTGGCAAAATCACATGAAGCGAATAAGCGGTACGCAATGGCTATAAGCTATTATAAGAGCTACTATGAATATTCAAAAGAAAGCAATGTACTTGTTCATATAGGTTATATTCATGCAACTCAGAAAAATTACGGGAAAGCATACCAATATTTTATTGAAGCCTCAAAAAAAGATCCTAAAAATCCGGAAGTCTATTTCTTTTGGGGACTTGCCCAGATGTGGGAGGGTAAAAACAGCGCTGCAAAAAATAATCTCCTTAAAGCAATTACAATAAAAAATGATGAAGAAAGCTATTACTTTTATCTTGCTATTATACACGAAAAACTCAATGAAATTGATAATGCAATAAAAAACTCAAAATTTGCTATTAAATATAATAAAGGAAGGGGAAGAGCATATAACCTTCTCGGATACCTCTATGCAGATAGAAATATGAATATTGATGAAGCAATGAAATTAGTATTAAAGGCTCTTGAGTTTGAGCCTGACAACGGAGCATACCTTGATTCTCTCGGGTGGATATATTACAGAAAAAAAGATTATGTTATGGCATTAAAAAATCTTCTCTTAGCAGAAGAAAAACTTGATGAAATAGGTTACCCTGATTATGTAGTTTATGATCACATAGGCGATACCTATTTAAAATTAGATAATAAAAACAGAGCGCTGTTCTATTGGGAGAAATCGCTCAGATTGGAAAACAACAGCGTGATTGAAGAAAAGATAAAAGCGAATAAGGAAAAAAAGAAAAATGAAAAATAGCAATTTCTTATATATAATAACCATAAGTGTAATAATTTTAGCAGGCTGCCAAACTGCTAATCAACCTGTCATAAACGAAACGGAAAATGTTAAGGCGAAAGAATTAATCTCTAACATTAAGAGTATTAATAGCTCTTCACCTGAAACGATCTCATCTTCATTTACGGCTGATGGTAATACAGGCGAAAAAAAATTCCGTTTTGAGGGGAAGGCGGTTTTTGATAAGAATGGCTATTACAAGATAACCGTTATCGACTATGTCTTTCAAAGTCCGGTAATTGAGGCATATAGAGAATCTAACGAGTTATACTTTTTTTATCCGTCTGAAAAGAAACTGTTTGTTGATGATATTAATAAAATAGACCTTTCCGCATATGCAGGTTTTAAATCAGACTATAAAATTATCTATGCGCTTTTAACAGGCAATATCCCAATGATAAATAATTATAAGGTGTATAAATGTCTTTACAGCGAAGACGAGAAAGGATATTATCTGATTTTAGAGAATAATGAATGTTATGAAAACATTTTCTTTAAGGAAGATGTGCCTGAGAAAATACTTATAATATATAAAGGTAATAAAAGTAAATTTGAAATATATCTAAAATCACCCGTTAAAATTGAAAAAGGAATATTCTTTAAGAATTTAAAAATTATTGCAACCGAAATTAATTCCAACATTAACATCAATTTTATAAAGCCGACTTTAAATAAGGCTGTTTCTGTTGAAAGACTAAACAGGAATAAGCTGCCAAAGAAAACAGAGATAATAAGAGTAAACTAAACGGTCATATCAGCCGCATCTTGAAAAGCCGCAGCCTCTGCATACCGAACAGCCCGATTCAAATTCTAAAGGACCGTGACAATCAGGACACACACCGGTAACTACACCTTCCCCGTCCTTGCCGTTAGTTTCAGCCATGAACTTTGCCGCATCGGCAAGTATATTTTCATTTTTGGCATTATCTATCCCGGCATATCTTTCAATGGCTTTTGCTATAGCATCAGAGCATGAATATATTCTGCCGCCCTTCTCCCATGATTGATTTGGGCATCTTACGCCTTTAAGCTGTTTAACAATCTGCTCTTTATCTATTCCTGCCCGGAGTGCAAGGGATATCAATCTTCCTATACCTTCGGTTTGACTGGCAGCGCATCCTCCGCCTTTCCCCATTGCGGCAAATACTTCAAAGATTCCATATTCATCTTCATTAATAGTTACATAGAGGGAGCCGCACCCGGTATTCATCTTTCTTGTTGCGCCCCAAGTTACTTCATGTCTTGGACGCGGAGCAACACGTTCTTCTGCAGTTTTAATCTCTTTGCTTTGTGAATTAATCTGCAATACCTGATTATCCCTTGAACCGTCACGATATACGGTTACGCCTTTACATTCAAGCTCATAAGCCATATTATAAACTTTACGTATATCGCCTGCTGTTGCCGTATGCGAAAAATTTACGGTTTTAGAAACTGCATTATCCACATATCTCTGAAAAGCAGCCTGTGTTTTAATATGCCACTCGGGCTGAATATCATGGGCAGTTACAAACACCTTTTTTATATTATCCGGCAGTTCGTCAATATTTTGAACCGATCCGTGATTTGCTACCTTTTCCATAATTGAGTTAATATCAATGGCGCTGCCAAGTTCTTTTACAGCCTCTTCAAACGAAGGATTTAATTCTATAAGCTTATTATTATCCATTACATTTCTTATATATGACAGAGCAAACAACGGTTCTATCCCGCTTGATGAATCTGCCAGAATGCTTATTGTTCCTGTAGGCGCTATAGTCGTAGTAGTAGCATTACGCAGAGGCTTTGCCATTTTTCCCGCATACTCGGAAAGATGAAAATTTGGAAACTCTCCGCGTTGTCCCGCAAGCTCTTCGGATTTTAATTTTGACTCGTTCTGTATCGTTGACATTATTCTCTCTGCTATCATCACGCCTTCATCGGAATTATATGGGACGCCAAGCTTTATAAGCATATCGGCATATCCCATAATCCCAAGCCCTATCTTTCTATTTGCTTTAGTCATCAACTCTATCTCTTTAAGCGGATATGAATTCATATCAATGACATTATCAAGAAAATGAACGGCATAGCGTGTAATCTCTTTAAGCATATCAAAATCTATCTCAAATCCTTTGCCATTCTGCTTTAAAACCTTGTTCAAATTGATAGAACCGAGGTTGCATGATTCATATGGGAGAAGGGGCTGTTCTCCGCAAGGATTAGTGCTTTCTATTGCGCCGACTTTTTTTATGGGATTATATTTGTTTATTCTATCAATAAATATTATACCGGGCTCTCCGTTTTTCCAAGCCATTTCAATTATAAGATCATATACCTTCACAGCATTAAGCTTACCGCAGGGTTCTCCGGTACGGGGATTTTTTAATTCATACTCTTCATTATTTTTTACAGCCTCCATAAAACTGTCGGTAAGAGCTACGGAGATATTAAAATTTGTCAGAGAAGATAAATTTGTTTTAGCTTGAATAAATTCAAGGATATCCGGATGGTCAATATTCAGTATAGCCATATTAGCCCCGCGCCTTGTACCTCCCTGCTTTACAGTCTCTGTTGCAGAATTAAAAATATTCATGAACGGAACAGGACCGCTTGACACGCCTGCAGTGCTGCTGACTATATCATTCTTTGGTCTTAGCTTAGAGAAAGAGAAACCCGTACCTCCGCCGCTTTTATGTATAAGAGCCATATTCTTAAGCGCATCAAAAATACCCTCCATTGAATCTTCAACAGGGAGTACAAAGCAGGCTGAGAGCTGCCCCAATGGTCTTCCCGCATTCATCAATGTAGGACTGTTTGGAATGAATTTAAGCTCAGCCATCATTTCATAAAAATTTAATGCAGTATTGTTTACTCCATCCTCATTAACTCCATAAAATGAATCAGCCGCAGCTACAAAGCCTGCAACCCTCTTAAACAACTCTTCCGGAGTTTCAATAATATCGCCTTTGCCGTCTCTTAACAGATATCTTTTTTCTAAGACTGTAATAGCGTTTTTTGACAACATTGGTTTAACATTGGAATTTATCTTTATATTATTATGAATCTCTCTATTCATTATTATATCCTTAATATTATGTTAAGTAACCTTTTTTAATTTAGCTGCGATTAGAATCTACAATTATTTATTTAATTATGAATTTTAACACATATTAAATAACTCTTAGAAAAAGCAGGGACGATCGGTTAAAAAATTGTTCATAATTAAGAATATAACTCTAATATAATACAGCTCTAAAAAAACTTACACCTGTAATGATAACATAATAAAAATTTTTAAGACATATTCAAAATAAGCTTGATTTAATATTATATTATATTATATTATATTATATTATATTATATTATATTATATTATATTATATTATATTATATTATATTATATTATATTATATTATATTATATTATATTTCGACTATATAAATTAAAATATAGTGTTGCTATTGATTAAGACAAATAATGATCGTTCTTTATAAATCAATAATGTCAATAATTTTATAATCTTTTCTTTCTTTATTGAAGACTTTTATATATCTAACGAGAAAGTATAAAGTTAGCATGTTATCTATACGAGTTTAAATGCAACTTTAGAGCTTTAATAAAATTATTTAAAACATAAAGCAATGCAAAAAGATTTTCCTTGTTTTATGTTGTCACATACAGTTGCATAAACTAAAATAATGTAATTTTAAAATTATAAGGAAAATTATTTATGGAATATACCCCAAGACAACATCTCGAAATAAAGGGAGCATTGTATTATATAATAGCTCTATTGACAGTCTTCATCACTTCAATTACATTGCAATATTTAGGGAAAGCCGGATCAACAGCTATTCTTGCAAATATTATTATCAACACAACTAATGTGGCCATTGCAGTAATCGCATATATCAGAAAAAAACAAGGATTAAAAGTCTGGATTATACCATGGATTCTTGGTTTTACTACTACCGCAGCGCCTCTTGCTATCAGATATAATCATGCTTTTTTGGACGGATGGACATTTGCATCCGGATCCGTAAATACCAGCAGCACTTTAATAGCTTTTGCTGTCATACTCTATCTCTTTTATCAGCCCGGGCTTTACAAATTTTTCGGCACATTTGCTATTTTCAATTGGCTTCTTTTCCTCTACATTGCTTATATAAACGGCGCTGAGTTTCATCTGCTCAGTCATGTAAACGGCGTACCTATAATGTCTGGCTTAATTATATTGCGCGAAGCTTCATTCATTATTGCCATGAGCATTATTATCATAGTAATTTATAGAAATATATCAGACATTATTAAGTATGATGACCAGGCTACCAAACAACACGATCAAATCATACGTCAAGCTAATGCGCAGAATATGATTACAGAAGTGATTAAAGAAAAAACAGATACTCTTTTCCAGCAAATTGATTCTCAACATACTCTGCTGAATGATTTTAACTTAAATATGGAATCGCAGGCTGCAAGGTTCTCGGAAATGTCTGCAACTATGGAGGAGATCTCCTCAGCGGCAGAACAAATAGCAACCGAATCTTCAACCCAGCTTGAAGGGAATGTCAAGATGGAATCTATTATAGACGAGTTTAAAGATATCCGCTTAGAGACAAAAAAGAATCTTGATGAAACATATAACGATATACAATCCGTATCGGATCAGAGCGCAACAGCGAATGAATATTTAATGAATGTTGAAAAAACGGTTTATGATATAAAAGATCAAAGTAACAGGATTGGGCAGACCGTTGAGCTTATTGTAGAAATTGCAGACAGAATAAACCTTCTTTCGCTTAATGCTTCCATAGAGGCTGCGCGCGCAGGAGAGTCGGGTCGTGGATTTGCCGTTGTTGCAGATGAGATTGGCAAGCTGGCATTTCAAACGCAGGAGAGTATAAAAGAGATAAACAGCGTTATCTCAAGCAGTTCAAAGAGCACGGTTGATGGAACTGCTGTAATCCAAAAAACCGCCCAGATGATGCGCGAGATGATCTCGCAAATGGAACAGGGCGCTAATAAAATACGAATACTTCAGGAGAGTTTATTGATTGAAGACAGATTTACGCAAATCATAATAGACCAGATGAAAGATAACATAACACAGGCAAAAAAAATCAGTACTGCAACGGATGAACAAAAAATCGGAGTTGAATCATCTTTTAAAGCGATTGAAGAACTAATAAACATCCTTGATGGAATGTCTGCAGAGGCAAATGGTATGGCAGGAATCTCTGATAAAATATTTAACAACGCGTCTGATATAATAACTGAGACAAAGCAGCTTGCAAGTGAGGCTGAAGATGACAATGATAGCGTTCTTTGAATTTTTGTAACTAAAAATTGTACCATAAAATTAAACTAAATTAGACATATAAAATTTTTAATTAAATTGTGCATATTAAGATGAGCTTAAATATAACTTTGCGCTTAGACAAAATTATCTAAAAATTTAAAGTAGCGAAAAAAAATCTTTACATTGCTTTAAAATCCTGTTATAGATAGCAAAATAAACTATAACATGGAAAAATTATTTATGGAATATACTCCAAGACAACGTCTTGAAATACAAGGAGCCTTCTATTACATAATAGGACTTTCAACAATTGCTATTATTTCAGCTATACTTCAATATATATCAATGTCAAAAGCAGGATTAGCCCCTATATTTTCAAATATTATTGTTAACTCATTTAATGTATCCATTGCAATAATAATATATATCAGGAAAAGAAGGCGATTAGAAGTTACAATTCTCCCGTGGATTCTTGGTTTTACCACTATTACCGCGCCTCTTGCTGTCAGATATAATCATGTTCTTATGGATGGATGGACTTTTGCATCTCAATCAATAAATACTACTGCAGCTTTAATTGCTTTTGTTATTTTACTAACTTTCTTTTTTCGACCTAATCTTTACAAATTTTTTAGCATATTTGCTGTTTTCAACTGGCTTTTTTTCTTATTGCTTGCCTACATAAACGGCGCTGAGTTGTATTTGCATAGTCATATAAACGGCGTGCCTGTAACGACCGGCTTGGTTATCTTGCGTGAATTTTCATTAATTGTGTCTTTAAGTATTATCCTTATAATAATACATAGAAACCTCTCTGATGTTATTGAATATGATGAACAGTCTACTGAACAAAATGATCAAATCATACATCAAACCGAAGCGCAAAACAAGATTACAGAAATAATTAAAGAGAAAACAGATACCCTTTTCCAAAAAATTGACTCTCAACATACTCTGCTGAATGATTTTAATACAAATATGGAAACACAGGCTGCAAGATTTTCGGAAATGTCTGCAACTATGGAGGAGATCTCCTCAGCGGCAGAGCAAATAGCAGCCGAATCTTCATCTCAGGTTGAAGGGAATGTCAAGATGGAATTTATTATAGATGAGTTTAAAGATATCCGCGTAGAGACAAAAAAGAATCTTGATGAAACATATAACGACATACAGTCCGTATCGGATCAGAGCGCAGCAGCGAATGAGCATCTAATGGAAGTTGAAAAAACCGTTTATGATATAAAAGATCAAAGTAACAGGATTGGGCAGACCGTTGAGCTTATTGTAGATATTGCAGACAGAATAAACCTTCTTTCGCTTAATGCTTCCATAGAGGCTGCGCGCGCAGGAGAGTCGGGTCGTGGATTTGCCGTTGTTGCAGATGAGATTGGCAAGCTGGCGTTTCAAACGCAGGAGAGTATAAAAGAGATAAACAACGTTATCTCAAGCAGTTCAAAGAGCACGGTAGCAGGAGCTTCCGTAATCCAAAAAACCGCCCAGATGATGCGCGAGATGATCTCGCAAATGGAACAGGGCGCTAATAAGATACGAATGCTTCAGGAAAGTCTATCGGTTGAAGACAGATTTACGCAAATCATAATAGACCAGATGAAAGATAATATAACACAGGCAAAGAAAATCAGTACTGCCACAGACGAACAGAAAATCGGAGTTGAATCATCCTTTACGGCGATTGAAGAATTAATAAGCATCCTTGAAGGAATGTCTGCAGAGGCAAGAGAAATGGCAAGAATCTCTGATGAAATACATAACAATGCAGAATCTATAATAATAGATACTGAGCAAGTTGTAATAAAAGATGACAATGTTAACGAAGAAGAGGAGTAAATTCAATAGAGAATCTACACACTTTAAACTTTGTCTCAAAAGCTAAATAAACTATAAAAAAAGGAAAAATTATTTATGGAATACACCCCAAGACAAAATATTGAAATAAAAGGAGCGTTTTATTATATAATAGGACTTTCAGCTACTTTTATTTGTTCGGTTGCATTTCAATATTTTGGAGCTGCGGGATTGAGAGCCATACTGCTGAGTGTTGTTATTACATCACTTAATGTAATCATGGCAATAATAGTATATATCAGGAAAAGAAACGGGATAAAAGTTACAATTATTCCATGGATTCTTGGCTTTACAACTACTCTAGCGCCTATCGCTGTTAAATATCACCATGCTATTACGGATGGTTGGACATTTGCATCCAGATCAATCAATACTACCGGTGTTTTAGTTGTTTTTGTTATTTTACTCTCTTTCTTTTTTCAAACTAACCTTTACAGATTTTTTATCGTATATGCAATTTTTAATTGGATTCTTTTCCTCTATCTTGCTTACATAAACGGCGCAGAAATTTATTTTCAAACTTATGTAGATGACGGTAAAGCTGCGTTGTCGGGCTTAATCTTCTGGCGCGAAGTTTCATTCATTATATCCATATTACTTATCTTTATAATAATATCTAGAAACCTCTCCGGCGTTATTAAATATATTGATCAATCTGTTGAACAGAACAATCAAATTATTCATCAGGCAAAATCTTCGGATATGATAACAGAAATAATTAAAGAAAAAACAGATACTCTTTTCCAAAAAATTGACTCTCAACATACTCTGCTGAATAATTTTAATTCAAATATGGAATCACAGGCTGCAAGGTTCTCCGAAATGTCTGCAACTATGGAGGAGATCTCCTCAGCGGCAGAGCAGATAGCAGCCGAATCTTCAGCTCAGGTTGAAGGGAATGTCAAGATGGAATCTATTATAGATGACTTTAAAGATATCCGCGTAGAGACAAAAAAGAATCTTGACGAAACATATAACGACATACAGTCCGTATCGGACCAGAGCGCAGCAGCGAATGAGCATCTAATGGAAGTTGAAAAAACAGTTTATGATATAAAAGATCAAAGTAACAGGATTGGTCAGACCGTTGAGCTTATTGTAGAAATTGCAGACAGAATAAACCTTCTCTCGCTTAATGCTTCCATAGAGGCTGCGCGCGCAGGAGAGTCAGGTCGTGGATTTGCCGTTGTTGCAGATGAGATTGGCAAGCTGGCATTTCAAACGCAGGAGAGTATAAAAGAGATAAACAACGTTATCTCAAGCAGTTCAAAGAGCACGGTTGATGGAGCTGCTGTAATCCAAAAAACCGCCCAGATGATGCGCGGGATGATCTCGCAAATGGAACAGGGCGCTAATAAGATACGAATACTTCAGGAGAGTTTATTGATTGAAGACAGATTTACACAAATCATAATAGACCAGATGAAAGATAACATAACACAGGCAAAGAAAATCAGTACTGCCACAGACGAACAGAAAATCGGAGTTGAATCATCATTTAAAGCAATTGAAGAATTAATAAGCACCCTTGACGGAATGTCTGCAGAGGCAAATGGTATGGCAGGAATCTCTGATGAAATATTTAACAATGCGTCTGATATAATAACCGAAACAAAGCAGATTGCAAGCGAAGCTGAAAATGACAGTGACGGTGAAGAAGAGGTTTAATAGCAGCCCTTAGTTCTACTATATAAGTATTGAGATATGACACAAAATGAGGTTATATACAACAAATACTTAAAAAATTCTTTACATCCATTATAAGATTTTATACAAATTACCAAAAATACAAAAAATTGCATAACATAATAAGGATGTATTTATGAAATATACTCCAAGACAGCGTCTCGAGATAAAAGGAGCCTTTTATTATATAATAGTGCTCTTAACAGTCTTCATTTCTTCGGTTACACTTCAATTTTTGGGTCGTGCCGGATTCAAACCTATACTTGCAAATATTATTGTTAACTCATTTAATGTGGCAATTGCAATAATAGTATATATTAGAAAAAAAAACTTATTAGATGTTAAAATTCTTCCGTGGATTCTTGGTTTTACAACTGCTCTGGCGCCTCTTGCTATTAGATATAATCATGCTTTTTTGGACGGATGGACATTTGCATCCGGGTCAATAAACACTACCGGAGCTTTAGTGGCTTATACTGTTATGCTCTACCTTTTTTATCAGCCCGGGCTTTATAAATTTTTTAGCATATTCTCTGTTTTTAATTGGCTTCTTTTCCTCTACATTGCTTATATAAACGGCGCTGAGTTTCATCTGCTCAGTCATGTAAACGGCGTACCTATAATGTCTGGCTTAATTATATTGCGCGAAGCTTCATTCATCATATCTATGTGCATTATCATTGTATTAATATATAGAAACATCTTTGATATTAGAGAATACGATGACAGGGCTAGCAGACAATACTATCAACTTAAACAAGATGCAGAATCGCAGAATATGATTACCGAAATGATTAAAGAAAAAACCGATATTCTTTTCCAAAAAATAGACTCTCAACACTCCCTGTTAAATGATTTTAACTTAAATATGGAATCGCAGGCTGCAAGGTTTTCTGAAATGTCTGCAACTATGGAGGAGATCTCAGCAACAGCAGAGCAGATAGCAACAGAATCCACAACCCAATTGGTTGAAGGGAATGTTAAGATAGAATCTATTGTTGATGATTTTAAAGATATTCAGTCAGAAACAAAGAAAAATCTTGACGAAACATATAATGATATAAAATCAGTATCAAATCAGAGCGCAACAGCGAATGAATATTTAATGAATGTTGAAAAAACGGTTTATGATATAAAAGATCAGAGCAACAGGATTGGTCAGACTGTTGAGCTTATTGTAGATATTGCAGACAGAATAAATCTTCTTTCGCTTAATGCTTCAATTGAGGCTGCGCGCGCAGGTGAATCAGGTCGTGGATTTGCCGTTGTTGCAGATGAGATTGGCAAGCTGGCATTTCAAACGCAGGAGAGTATAAAAGAGATAAACAGCGTTATCTCAAGCAGTTCAAAGAGCACGGTTGATGGAGCTGCTGTAATCCAAAAAACCGCCCAGATGATGCGCGAGATGATCTCGCAAATGAATCAAGGCGCCAGTAAAATACAAATACTTCAAGAGAGCCTGTTTGTTGAAGAGAAATTTACCAAAATCATAATAGGTCAGATGAAAGACAACATAACGTTAGCGCAAAAAGTAAGTGTTGCAACAGATGAACAGAAAATTGCAATTGAAACATCTTTCAAGGCGCTTGAAGAATTAACGGCTTCTCTTGACGGTATGGCGATAGAGGCAAAAAGCATGGCAAGAATTTCCGATGAAATATATCACAATGCAGAAGCTATAATAACAGGGACAAAACAGATTGCAGCTGCTGAGGCCGCCATGATTGACGATAAAAGTGAAGATTATGAGGATTATGAAGAAGAGGCATAAATTTTTGTAATTGCCATTTATTTATATTGTGGTGATATATATTTCAGAAAAAATTTAACCCTTACTGTAACAGGATGACATAGCAGTATAAATATATATAATTAAGGAGATACTTATGAGTATGCCCGGAGTACTTAAACTCGAGCTGCCATATAAGGTTGCAGATATAAGCCTGGCTGACTGGGGTAGAAAAGAGATTGAACTTGCAGAAGTGGAAATGCCGGGACTTATGGCTGTAAGAGAAAAATATGGCAAGAACAAACCTCTAAAAGGGCTAAAAGTTGCAGGGAGTCTTCACATGACCATACAAACTGCGGTCTTAATAGAGACATTGTCTTATCTTGGAGCTGATGTCAGATGGGCATCATGTAATATATTCTCAACACAAGATCATGCAGCAGCAGCGATTGCAAAAGCCGGCAAGAGCGCAGTTTTTGCGTGGAAAGGAGAAACGCTTGAAGATTATTGGTGGTGTACCGAGATGGCTTTAACATGGCCTGATGGCAGCGGACCGGACCTGCTTGTGGACGATGGCGGAGATGCAACCCTCTTCATTCATTACTGCTGGAGAGCAGAGAAAGATGTAAAATTCTTAGATCAAAAAACTGAGCATAAAGAGATGGAGATAATACTTGACCGTATCAGGGAATGCGTAAAAAAATACCCAAAGAGATGGACTGAAAATGTTAAGAGAATACGAGGAGTATCTGAAGAGACTACTACGGGGGTTCACAGACTCTACCAGATGGAGAAAAAAGGCGAGCTTTTATTCCCGGCTATAAATGTTAATGATTCGGTCACAAAGTCTAAATTTGATAATCTATATGGCTGCCGTGAATCTTTAGCTGATGGGATCAAAAGAGCTACAGATATTATGGTTGCAGGAAAGATTGTTGTTGTATGCGGATATGGCGATGTAGGGAAAGGGTGCGCTCAATCTATGAGATGGTTTGGAGCAAGAGTTCTTATAACCGAAATAGATCCAATCTGCGCTCTGCAAGCTGCAATGGAGGGTTATGAGGTTACAACAATGGAAAAAGCAGCATCGCTATGCGATATATTTGTAACCGCAACAGGAAACAAAGATGTAATAACAGGTCAACATATGGAGAAGATGAAAGAGAATGCCATTGTATGTAATATCGGCCACTTTGACAGTGAAATAGCAATGCACTATCTTGAAACAAACAAAAAATGCAAAAGGGTTACAATAAAACCTCAGGTGGATAAATGGACATTAGAGTCGGGGAGATCTATAATTGTTCTTGCCGAAGGAAGACTTGTAAATTTAGGATGCGCCACAGGTCATCCGAGTTTTGTAATGAGCAACAGTTTTACAAATCAGGCTTTAGCTCAAATCAAATTAGCGGAAAAGAAGCATGAAAATAAAGTCTTTATTCTTCCAAAGATCCTTGATGAAGAGGTCGCAAGATTACATCTGGAAAAACTCGGCGTAAAACTGACAAAGCTTACAAAAGAGCAGGCAGCATATATTGGTGTTCCGGTGAATGGTCCGTTTAAGCCTGACCATTACAGGTATTAATTTATGAAAAAAATTTGTTAATTCTGATTATATATTTATAATATAGTCTTTGTGCAAAAAAAATTTTATTATGGAAGGGATGATATGGGCTGTACAGTAGCTATAGGATCGCAATGGGGTGATGAAGGGAAAGCCAAGATGATCGACTACCTTACGGAAGATGCGGATATTGTTGTAAGATATCAGGGCGGCGCCAATGCAGGTCATACTGTAGTAGTTGACGACAAAAAGTTCGTCTTTCACCTTATTCCGTCAGGCATACTTCATGAAGGGAAGATATGCGTTATCGGCAATGGAGTTGTTCTTGATCCCGTTGCATTTCTCGAAGAGGTTGATCTTCTTGAAAAGAAGGGCTATGATGTTAAAGACCGGCTGATTATTTCTGACTCTGCTCATTTCATTCTCCCTTATCATAAAGCTATGGATTCTTACCTTGAAAATTTCAGCAATGAGAAGATCGGTACGACAATGAGGGGGATTGGACCGTGTTATTCGGACAAATGTCTTAGAATAGGTCTAAGAGCAGGAGATATCTTTGACCTTAATATGCTTGAGAAGAGGGCTGCCGATACTCTGAGGATCAAAAATCTTCAGTTGGAGAAAATTTTCGGCGGGGAGCCTTTTACACTTGAGGATATTATGTCCATGCTTCTATTGTTTAAAGATAAGGCAGGATCAATGATTTGTAATACTCAGGAATATCTTCACAAGGCTGTTAAAGATAGAAAGAAAATTCTCCTTGAAGGGGCGCAAGGGTATGCACTTGATATTGATCACGGCACTTATCCATACGTTACATCATCAAGCCCTACAATCGGAGGAGCTCTTCTTGGAACAGGTCTTAATGCTTTTGATATAGATGACGTTATAGGCATAACAAAGGCATATGTTACACGAGTAGGTGAAGGACCTTTCCCTACAGAAGCGGATGAAGAGCAAAGTGAAAGAATCAGAGTCAATGGGAATGAATTCGGCGCAACAACAGGCAGACCAAGAAGATGCGGCTGGTTTGATATTCCTCTTCTAAAAAAGGCTGTTCAAATCAACGGTATGAATAAACTTGCAATTACAAAACTCGACGTATTAACAGGTTTTGAAAAAATAAAAATCGGGGTTGGTTATAATATTAATGGGGAGAGAGTTGATGAAATCCCCATGTCGAAGTGTAAGCATATAGAACCCATCTTCATAGAAATGGACGGGTGGGGAGAGAATATATCCAAATGCCGTTCATTTGCAGAGCTTCCTAAGAATGCGCAAGCCTATTTGAATTTTATTGAGGATGAATTAAATGCGCCAATAACCTATATTTCAGTAGGTCCGGGAAGAGAATCTACATTTATAACCGAAAAAAAACAGTAAAATATTTTTTTTGTCATTTTCTTTAAATTTCTTTAAATTATATTGACATTAAAACCTCTATTTTATAGAAGGTTGTTACTTTACAAGTTTGAGGTGTTAGCTCAGTCGGTAGAGCAACTGCCTTTTAAGCAGTGGGTCCGGGGTTCAAATCCCCGACACCTCAAATCGATAAAGTAAAAAAGCATGTCCCCGTCGTCTAGGGGTCTAGGACACTGGGTTTTCATCTCAGCAGCAGGGGTTCGAATCCCCTCGGGGATGCATATGATGTAGGGGCGGGCGGATAATATCCGTCCTTACGTTATAATCTCCTTCAAAGACTCTTCAATTGCGCTAATTGTCTTTATAATATCATCTTCGGAATGAGATGATGACAAAAATCCGACTTCATAACCAGAAGGCGAGAGATATATCCCCTTATTTAACATTGCAGAATGAAATTTAGCAAAGAGTTTCATATTGCATTTTTTTACGTCATCTACAGTTGTCAGATTCCTGTTCTCTGTAAAATAGAGACAGAATATAGATTCTATACTCCGAAACTGCACTTTATTACTATATTTGTTTATTATAGAGATAAGTTTGGAACTGAAGAATTTACCCTTGTCTGAAAGTTCTTTATAAAAATTTTTATCACTGAGTTTTTTCATTGCAGCTATGCCTGCTGCCATAGCAAGGGGATTTCCAGAAAGAGTGCCTGCCTGATATACAGGTCCCTCAGGCGCGACCTTAGACATTATATCTTTTCGTCCTCCATAAGCTCCAACAGGTAATCCGCCTCCGATTATTTTCCCCAGAGTTGTAATATCAGGCATTACATTATAGTATTCCTGCGCTCCGCCTTTACCGAGTCTAAAACCTGTTATGACTTCGTCAAAAATCAACAGAACACTGTATCTGTCACAAAGTTCCCTTACCTTGCTTAAATAATTTTCAACAGGGAGTATGAGCCCATAGTTGCATGGAACAGGTTCAAGTATGAGCGCGGCAATAGTTCCTTTATTTTTTTCAAATACGGTTTCAAGAGAAGCAATATCATTGTAAGGAACGATAAGAGTATCCCTTGCATTCCCGTCCGTAACCCCTGCCGAATCCGGTATGCCGAATGAAGCCAATCCCGATCCTCCTGCAACTAATAGAAAATCGGCATGTCCGTGATAACATCCGTCAAGTTTAACGATTTTATCCTTCCCAGAAAATCCCCGCGCCAATCTTATAGCGCTCATTACAGCCTCTGTGCCTGAATTTACAAACCGTATCTTTTCAATAGACGGTACCATGGATATTACAAGTTCTGCAAGCGCTACTTCAAATTTATGGGGTGCGCCAAAACTTGTTCCCGACAGAGCTGTTTCTCTTACGGCTTCAATTATCTGAGTATCTCCATGTCCGAAAATAAGGGGACCCCATGACATACAGTAATCTATATAATCATTTCCGTCTTCATCTTTAATGCGGCTCCCTTTTCCGCTGCTGATAAAAAGGGGCGTGCCCTCTACCGATCTAAATGACCTTACCGGAGAATCAACTCCGCCGGGGAGAAGATTTAATGCTTTCTTAAAAAGATCTTCGGACTTGGTCTTTATCATACAAATACTCCTAAAGTTGGCATATTAGATTAACTACATCTGGTTAAGACGGAATTGCTTGATTTTTTCAGAATAGCTGCTTATAAGCCTGTCCCTCTCTTTTGTTGATGCAGCTTCGGCATAGATATGAATAAGAGGCTGCGACAAATCCGGCAGAAGCAGTATCCATGATGAGTCTTCAATTATCTTGATACCGTCAATCAACTCCACTCTGTCCTTATCCGTCTCTGATAATAACATAGTCATTATTGCCGCTTTCTCTTCTATTGTGCAGTGAATAGAAGTGTTTATTAAATTTGTCACAGGCATTGTCTCTTTGACTTCATACAGCTCTTTCTTTTCAAGTGAAAGATATTCAAGTATTCTAAGAAATGTAATCATAGGATCAATCCTTTGTTCAAGGATGGGATATCTTGATTTTCCTTCATAAAATATATCTATTGAATCGTCCGGTGTCCGCAGGCTTGTACTTGTCCAGTTGATTGTTCCTCCATTGGACTCTATAAGTTTGCTGATTATATTTGATGTATTCACTGGCAGATTAATAATCTTTGAAGATGTGTATTTAATATAATAGAGGGACAATATTATCGTAATATCGTCTGTTGTTAGTATGTCGCCTTTCTCATCAATGATCGTAAAATTTGTTCCGTGAGGTCCGATTATTACGCCTATCTCTCCATTCATCTTTGACATATTAACAACATTATATATGGACTTCATTGTTCCTAACATAATATCAAATTCGTTGTTTATCTCTTTTATCTGTCCGCGAAGTACGGTCGTCTCAATGCTCATTTTGTTGAGGAGTTCGGGAAATATATATGATGCTGTTCCATTGAGGCAATCAAGAATAATCTTCCAACTCCCTTTTTTAATTCTGGCTTTATCAATGTAATTTAAAACATTGCTGATATATGATCCTATATGATGAGACGGGTGAATCAGCTCGCCGGATTCAAATACATCCTTTCTCGGATAGTCCCCTCTGAAGAATATTTTTTCTATGCCCTTCTCTTCGGCAACAGAGATCTGAAATCCGTTTCTGTTAAAAAAATGGATATGGATATTCTGCAAACCTGTAATGTACTCTACTTGTATGTATATGCCAATATCAGCATTGAAAAATTTAGTACAGTATCTGTTAATGGGTACTGTTTCAATATCTATATCAATAACATCAACGCCCATTGAAAGAAGCCCCGCTGTAAGGGCATGTTTAATCAGATTCGATGCCTTTGTAATATCTCTGCAGATTACTACTTTTGAATTTTTGCCGAGATAAGCTCCTGCTGCCGAACCGATTTTTGAAGCAAACTCAGGCGTGATCTTAACGTTAAATGTCCCTGTAATCCCATCAGAGCTGAAGAGAGCTTTCTTCTCGGTCTGTCCCCAGATTAAGTCTGCTGTAAGTCTGGTCCCTTGTTCAATCGATTTATCGGGCCATACTTTTATGCCTGACTGTATAACCGTACCGGAGCCTAAAGAACAGTCATCTGCAACTACAGCTTCTTCATATATGGAAACGCTCTCTCCAATGACACATCGCTTTCCGACAATTGCGCCGCGGAGTTCGCATTTTCTTCCGACAACCGTATTGTGAAAGATAATACTTTTCTTGATGCTTGTTTTTTCTTCAATAAGGCAGTTTTCGCCTATGACGGAATATTCCGAAATCTCTGCGCCTTTTTTTATACGGGTAAAGTCGCCTATTATTATCGGTCCTTCTATCTTTGCTTCGGGATCGATCTCGACATCCTTGCCCACCCAAATATCGTGAGCTACTTTTTTCCCGGGTATTTCTATCCTGACCTTCCCGTCTAATATATCTTTGTGAACATTGCTGTATGTAGAGAGATTTCCCACATCACACCAATATCCGTTTGTTACAAATCCATACATGGGTATTTTTTTCTTTTGTAAAATGGGGAAAAGATCAAGCGAGAAATCGAACTTTTCTTCATTGGGTATAAATTTTGTAATGTGCAAAGGTTCGATTATATACATTCCCGTATTTACTCTGTCCGAATATATTTCGCCCCATGAGGGTTTTTCAAGAAATTTTTCTATTCTTCCTTTATTATCTGTTATTACCACGCCGTAATCTGTCGGTTTGCTTGTTTTGTTGAGTACAATTGTAAGCGATGATTGTTTGACTTTGTGAAAGTCGAGTATTTCTCTTATATTAAAATCTATTATCCCATCGCCGCTTAATATGATGGATGTTTCTTCGGTGTCGCTAAGCGCTTTTTTTACGCCGCCGGCAGTGCCTAAGGGTTTCTCCTCAACAGAATATAGTATATTTACGCCAAGCTCAGAGCCGTCACCGAAGTAATTTTGAAAATTCTCCGGAAGAGTGTAAATACTGAGAGTTATATCCGTAATTCCATAGGACTTTAAAAGTTTTATTGAATGTTCGATAGCCGGTTTATTAATTACAGGAACCATAGGTTTCGCCCTTATACACGTTAAAGGTCTGAGCCGGGTTCCTTCTCCCCCTGCCATTATAATAGCCTTTGTCATTTAACCTCCGTTAATAACACTATCTCGATTTATTAATTTTTCGGACGGATTTTATTCTATAGGCAAATTCTATTTGCCGCTATGATAAATAACTTTTCCTATAATAATATTTTTTTGTATTTTCCCAAAAATTCTGCTGTCATAACTCTTGTCAAAATTATCGCCAAGAACAAAGTATTCGTTTCTATCTAACTGTAATGGCGGCATATTATCTCTATAGCAGAATTTCATTGGGTAAATGTTTTTTTTGTCTCTTGTTGAATCTGCAATAATATCAATTCTTTTATCATTTATAAATACTTCTTTATTTCGTATCTCAACAGTTTCGTGTTCCGATGCAATAATCCTCAATATGAGTATATTATTTCTCTCGGTAGGGCTTTCTATTGCTGCAATATCGCCTTTTTTTATACCGGACATTTTGTTTATTACAATTTTATCGCCTGCTTTAAGTGTCGGATTCATTGAGTCGGATTTTATCGTCATAAGGAGAAAAAAAATTCTTATACATATAAATCCTATAATAATTCCCGCAAAGAGGATTATAATTTTTGAAAGCAAAGTTAAATCTTTGGTTGTAATTCTTTTCAATTGATGCTCCATTATTGTTTTATTAATGCCAAATAAACAAATTCGGTTAAATCTTAATAAATATTTTCAGGATTTAATTTTTCAACATATTATAAATCATATTTTTAATAAATTCTTATATTTTAGCAATATTTTTTTTTGTTTTAAAGAGAGACCTCAATGCATTATGTCTCTAAATTAGTTAATATATGGTTTTTATTACAATATCAGGCGCATATCTCATATATATTTTACTAAATATTATTTTCCTTGACAAAGAAAAAAGGTATTTTTTCTTTAAATGTGATGCAATATTTTAATTAAATATGACATTAATTATTTAATTTTTCCTTTTTCTATACCGATATTGAAAATAGTAATGTAATAATTTTGTATATAACGTGAATTAATCGATACTGTGATTAAAGGAGTTTACAATGAACAGGAAGTTGAAAGTAGCCGCATTGTCGATTCTGTTTGGTATTGCTGTTTCTATTATCGGCAGTGATGTTTCGTACCTGCTTGCACAACAGCAACAAGGAACTGGAAATCGGACAGGCGGTGGAGGGAATAAACAGCCATTAGATGGTCTTGTTACAGATTGGCTAAACGATTTTGAAGAGTGTGAAGATTGGAGAGCCGTTGCAACATGTCCTCTTGGTGAGACTAAAATTAGAAAATATCCGGGTAAACCAAGACCTTTGAAAGACGGACAACCTGTTAATGAGAATGGTGAAACAGGTAAAGAGTTTGCTGATGAGACAGCAGAGGATGAAACAGGTATAGTACATAAAAATTCATACGTTTTAGGCGTGAAAACTTACTATATGGATAGAGGTTTTGATAGAGTTGAGGTTTTGCCCCCAAATGAATATATAATAAGAGGGAGAGCAAAAGAGGTAAAGGTATGGGTTCTTGGCAGAAAATTCAGACATACACTCTATGTAAAACTTCGTGATTATCGCGGGAATATACATAAACTAAAAATGGGAAGACTCGATTTTTGGGGTTGGAGAGAAATGTCGGCAATTGTACCGGGATGGCTGCCGCAATCTGTAAATTATGCAGTCATGGATAGAAATCTTCACTTTGTCTCTTTCTTTGTTGAGCATGATCTCTATGAAGCGCCGGGAACTTTTTATTTTTATTTAGACCAATTCAGAGTAGTCACTGATCTGTCCGAATTTACTGGTGATGAATATATTAAGGACAATTGGTAAAATGAGGATAATTGAGGAGGTTATAAATGAAAATTAAAACGAATATAGTTTTTATAGTATCACTTTGTGCGGCAGGTTATCTTTTAATAAATTTATCGATGAGAAATGCTGATTCAAAAATTGTAACGCATGTTTTGGGCGATGTTGCAGAGGAAGAACTGAGGGCATTGGTTGTTGAGGATTTTGAAAATTTTACTGTAGCCGCTAAGATAGAAGATGACGGCTGGTTTATTTCATCTACTCCAAAAGAATATACTAAAGGCGATGAAGAGACTAAGAGGAAAAAAAATCCTGTAATAAAACTGGAGTTAAAATCAGTTGACGGCGGATCTAGTGACATGAGAGTGGAAGAGGCTTCTTCGCCGACCGGACTTGGTAAAGAGAAGAAAAAGGTATTAGGAATACATTTTCAGTTTAAGTATCCGGGTACTAATTCTGTTTCAATTGAACCGCCTTTTGAACTTGATTGGAAGGAGCGTACGCCTGTTTTAACCTATGATCCGGCTTTGAGAAAAGATGTTAGAGAAAGGGCGCTTCAGCTTCCGGGAAGGATAAGAGCAATTTCTATGTGGGTTCATGGCAGAGGATTCCCATATACATTGGAGGTATGGATAAAGGATTTTAAAGGAGAGGTTCATGTCCTTAGAAAACAACCTGTAAATTTTGTTGGATGGAAACCTGTTATTTTTGAAGTGCCGATATTTATACCTCAAACTGCGGATAGTTATCCTGTAACAAGGGTTGTTAAACTTGTACGTATTGTTCTAAGGGAAACGACATATATAGCAGGAGAACGGTCAAGATCAGCTTCAAGCAATACAACAAATGCTTATATTTTCTTTGATCAGATAAAGGTTCTTTCTGATACATATGAAGTCTATTTTGACGGGCAGGAACTTCATAAGGCTTTTGACTCAAAATAGGAGAATCAAAATCAAAAATAGAATAGACATATAAATTGACAGTTTTAAATTAATACCTCTATCTATATATAGAGGGATATGATAGAAAATACCCATCGGATTTAAGAGGATGGGTTTTTTCTATTTAGAAATATATGAAATTTTGTTATAAAGGGATGGGAGAAATGTCTAAAGAAAAGATAATGGAGAAGCTTTTATCGCTTTTTAAAGAAGAAGCTTGGGGGAGATTGGATTTTAAAGATGTTGGAATATCAAGATTTAAAATATTGGATGATATTTTTAATTCTATAATAGAGGATAATGCTGCAGACGAAGCAATAAAAATATGCAAGGAACAGCTTGAGGAACAGCCCGGATCAATATCTGCTTCATATATAGCAGGTTTATTGGGATATGAGTTTGAAAAGATTGATGAGAAAAAATATTTAAGGCGATTGATTGAGAAGTTTACGGAAAATCATAAATGGGCTGTCGTAGAAATAATCTCCGAAAAGATTCTTGAATACGGCGAGAGCAGTTTTGCATTGAGATCGCTTGCAAGTAGTCTTGAAAGGCTTGGAAGAAATAAGGAAGCCATCCCTGTTTGGGAAAGTCTGCTAAAGATTGACAGATTTGATGCGCAGGTTGCAAAGAAGCTGGCTTTGGCGACAGTTAATCAGGATCATGAGAAGAGTATTCAATATATGAAGCTTTCAATAGAAGGTTTTATAAAATCGAGACACTTTGATGAAATTCCGTCTCTATGGCAGAAACTTGCAATTGTTGCGTTTGACGACATTCAGTTTTTTGAAAGAATTGAAAGAATGTTAGTTGATGCTAAACAGCTTGACCTTGCGGCAGATTTATTAAAGACTCTTCTTAATAAATACAGGGATGATGAGAATCCAAATAAGGCTATTGAATTTTTGAAGAAGGTGCTGAGTTACAGACCTGAAGATATTCATTCCAGACGTGAACTTATAAAACTCTATGAGGTTAAGTATGGCGCTCATTCTCAATTCAGTCAATTTCTTAAACTCTCTAAGCTTAACAATTTTAAGTCGCCTGTAAAGTTTGCAATTCAGGACTTTGAGAAGAATATTGTCTTTGATAAGGGGAACTATGTTTATCATAGTTCATGGGGATTAGGCAAAATTGACGATATAGACGGCGAAGGTATTGTTGTAACATTTAGAGAAAAGGCAAACCACAGCATGTCAATACAGATGGCTCTTAACTCATTAAGACCAATAACGAAAGATCATATATATGTAATGAAATATGAGGATTTGGATACATTAAATGAGATTTTTAAAAATGATTTTATGCAGTTTTTTGAGCTGCTGATAAAATCCTATGGAGGAGAGATACTTGTAGATGATATTAAAAATGAACTTATACCGGACTTTGTTGAAGAGAAAAATTGGGTAAAATGGTGGAGTAAGGCAAGAACTCAAATAAAAAAGGATCCGCTTTATGGAGTATCTGAAAAGAAGAAGAATTTGATCTTTATGAGAGATAAACCCGTAACATTTGCAGATGAACTTCTTGGAAAGTTTACAGAGGCAGAGGCCTTTAACGAAAGATTGGATATTGCCGTAGAGTTTATAAATAACATTGCTAAAAAAGAGGGTGAAGATGTTGCCTCTTATCTGATAGATTATTTCATGGAGGAGATTAAAGGAACTTCAAATACCAGGCAGATACTTTCTTACTTCATATTATTGGATCTGTTAAGTTATTCCGATTCGTCCAAGATTAAACTTGATCAGCCTAAAGAGAGGATAATATCTTTAATAAAGAACAGCCGTGAACTCACATTCATATCAAGGAAGATCGCCTCTTATGATTATAAGAAGGCTTTTGTAAATCTTATAGTAGAAAATAGAGATGATTGGGCTCAGGTTCTGTTTGAGATTCTATTTGAGACTCCTGTAAGAATTCATAAGTATATAATCAATATACTCATGAGATCGCATCAATATTATACAATAAATCATTTTATTGACAGAATCATACCTGAAGCAAAACAGTATTCCGATATATTTATATGGGTGGCAAAAAATATTTTTACAGGTACATGGAATTATGACTGGCTTGATTATCCTGAAGAAAATCTTGTACTTTCATATTTTAGACTTATGAATGAGTTAAAAAAGATTGAGGTTGATGGGAACAGACTAAAAAATATGATGACAAATATTATCTGTGATGATAATTATGAAGTGCTTAAAAAATTTGTTGCCAGATATGACCGTCAACTTGTTGGGAAGATTTTTGATATATTTAAAAATCTTCCTTATGTAGAAAAATCTCAGCTTGAAAAATTTGAAGAAATCGTTAAAACAAGGTTTGATAATATACAAAGCTCAGGCGATATAGCAGAAGAAGAATGGAAAAGTGATATAGAGAAACTGATTGTATCTAAAGAGGGTTATGAGCGTAAAAAAGCCGAACTTGATCAGATGGGCAGAGTTGTAAAGACAGAATTATCCAAAGAGTTATCCGGTGTAGCAGATGCATCCAGTGATATAAGGGAAAATGTTGATTATAATACATTAATGGAAAAGCAGGCTGTACTGCAATTAGCTATATCGCGTCTTGAGGAAGAGATGAAAAAAGCTGATATCCTTGACCCTGAAAAGATTAATACAGATTGTGTAAATATTGGGACAAAGGTATTGCTTTCCGGTCAAGATGGGAGCAGCAGCTATACAATATTAGGTCCTTGGGATGCGGATTTTGAAAAGGGAGTATTGTCATACAGATCGCCTATAGCAAAGGCTATACTTGGAAAGAAGGTTGGCGATGAGGTTAGTTTTAGAATAGATGATAAGATTCAGAGTTTTAGAATAATGAGTATTGAAAGATATGTCTAAAATTAGTTTGACAATTATAAGTTCGGTTTTATAAAAATGTTTCTACGCCGCGATGGTGAAATTGGTAGACACGCTAGGTTCAGGGTCTAGTGGGCTTAAGCCCATGAGGGTTCGAGTCCCTCTCGCGGCATTAAATAAAACTCAAACCTTCATTACTTTCATTAGTAGAATTTCAATTCTAATATATCTCCTTTATGTTAAACGGATTTTTAATTATTGCCGATAAAATAGATAAGATATATATCTTATCTGGAGAAATATTATGATAATAAAAGCTGTACAATCAAAAGATGAGTTGATAGCAGAGATAAGGGATAGAATAATATATCTCTTAAAGGATGATATTGAAAGAAATATTAATCTGCAAAATGTTTATTTTTATCATTCTGATATATTAGCCGGCAGTGACAGGACAAATATAACATGTATATTTATAAATAATGAGGGAAATATCTGCGTAGACATGCATAGATCAGGCTCTGATATGTCTATAAATTTTATATGCGGTATGCTCATAGATTTATTAGATGAAAAGATTCTAAAAAGAATCATTAGAGCTTTTGATGAAGGTAAATGCGCAGTTGAAGATTGTTCATATGAGTTATATGAAGAGATAGGAAAAAAATCGAACCTGTTTTCTGTTTTTAAATCTGTTTTTTCTCAGAAAAGCGCTTAATTATAAAAGATTTAGTTTAGTGTAATAATGGATGAGTTTGATAAAAAAAGAGTTTGATAAAAAATTGATGTTGGGTATGTATATATATAAATCAATTGTAATCTGTTGTATTGTATCTTCCATAATCTGCTTTAGCTCGTGCGGAAAAGATAGAGTAAAAGCCGGTTCTCCCGAAGAGGTTTTAATTTTTTTAAAAGACAGAAGCAGGAGTGAAGCAATATTTGATCTTTATACAACCGAGACAATCAGTCTGGCTAATGAATATAAAAAGATTACAGGAATGAAGGATGAATCCTTAGTAGATTCATTGAGTCTTATCCCAAAAGAGTCAGAGTATGATATTGCAGAGAAAAAATCCGAAGGGAATAGATGTTTAATTAAATTCGTTTTTACAAAACACCCGTCAGAGAATGGGCAGGCTCAAACCGTAGAGCTTATAATGATAAATGACGGGAAAAACTGGAAGATAGATAAAAGGGATGATTATATTCGCTTGATTGATTCATACAAAAAACGTGATGCGGATAAATATTTAAAAAATATTAAGTAAATGAAATCCCGAGATTTAGTATTATATCATCGCGAAGATTTACAGCCTCTTCATTATCAGGAAAAGCTTCGATAAATTTTGCGCATGTTATAAGAGCCATATAAAGAGAACCGGTCTCAATATATAGATTAATGAGATTAAAAAATGTCTCTTCAATTTCAGGATCTAACTCCAGAGCGCGGCAATAATAGTAGATAGCCATATTATAATCCGCCATTTCCCAAAAAACACATGCCATGTTGGAAAAGATTACGGGATCATCGGGATGTATCTCTATGGCGTAATCCAAAATTTTCTTAGCCTCTTCTAACATCCCCATTTCGCATAGACATATTCCCAGACCGTTTAAAATATCAGGGTCGGTTTTATCTTCAGCCGCCCCGATAGTAAAAACTTTAAATGCCTTTGCATATTCACATTGTTCTATATAATCGTAACCTTTGTCAATAAGCAGCATAGGGTTGATTCTTAACATTAATTGTTCGTCAGCATCATAAAAATTATCTGATATCAGGTTATCTTTTAAATTGTATCTTATTTTTTCTGTCATATTCTTTTTTTAATTAGTGATTAAACTAATTTCACGATAAATAATGCTGTTCTATATGTCACTCTATTTTTTTTAAAAAATAATTCATTTGAAATTATTTTAATTTATGTTATTTCAGTATATGAAGTAAATTTATACTTGCTTTTAACGAAATTATTAATCTAAAATATTTTAAGGTATTATATTATGCCATTTTATGAAATTGACGGTAAAAAGCCTGTCGCAGGCTCAGGGTCATGGATAGCAGACTCTGCGGATCTTATTGGGAATGTAACAATAGGAGAAAACTGTTATATAGGATGGGGTGCTGTAATAAGAGCAGACTATGGAACTATTATCATTGGAGACGGTTCTGCAATAGAAGAGAATGTTACAATTCATGCCAGACCCGGCGGCTTGGTAAAAATAGGGCGAGATGTTACCATAGGTCATAATGCAATGATTCATAATTGTACCATTGGAGATTATGCTGTTATAGGCATGAATTCTACAATTACAGACTTTTCCGAAGTAGGCGAATGGACAATAATAGGCGAACATTCTTTAGTAAGGAGAAATCAAAAAGTACCGTCAAGGAAGATTTACGCAGGAGTTCCATCTGTGGAAAAGGGAGATCTTCTTGAAAAGCATATCACCGAATGGAGCGCAGCAAAAAAAGTATATCGGAATATTGCAGCCAGATATATAACCGAAATGAAAAAGCTTTAGTTAGAATAATTTTAATTGGACATCGATTTTACCGTCAACTTTATCATCCGTTTTATCGAAGACTGTTCTTCCTCCAAGAGATTTTGATATTTTTCTCTCATGGACTATCAATTTGTTGATGTCGGCATCAGGTTCATAATTATTTTCAATATGGTATGCTATTTTGCTTAGTTTTTTAAGAGCATTAAGCTTGTCGCTGTTACCTATTTTTGCGCTGTTTACAGCCTGTTTCAGGACGGATATGGACTCGTCATAAACCTTTATCGGCACAGGGGCAGGATGGCCGTCCTTGCCTCCATGGGCAAATGAAAATCTTGCAGGATCGGAAAATCTTACGGGAGCTCCGTAAATTACCTCAGAGACAAGCGCAAGAGATTGAACTGTCCGCGGACCAATACCATTAAGCAGGAGCATATCGGTAAAGTCTTTAAACTGTTTTTCATAGGCTAAAGCAAGAACGGACCCCATCCTTTTACTGTTAAGATCCTCAGGCATTACATTGTGGCGGGAAGGCATATACAGATTTCTATCGCTATGCAAAAATAGAGATTGAATCTCTTTTATCTGCTTATCAGGATGGAGTGAGAGAAATTCTATTATTACATCTCGCGCATGTTCGCTTCTGGAATCACTGAGGTTAAGAATCTCACCTTTATTGGCTCCAACTATTGCAGAGTGGGGATTATCCAGAAAGGATTTAACATTTTCCGAGAGCCAGTGATATCTCCTTGCTGTCGCATTCATTGTATTCATCCCTTGCTGAACTACAGCCCACTTGCCGTCTTCTGTCAGGATAAAGTTGTGAAGATAAATTTGGCATCCGTCATCTATACACGTATTGTCGATCTTTGCAGAGAGCTTGGAACAGCGTATAAGTTTATCTCCGTCAAGACCGGTTTTCACGGATACTTCGGTTATTTCCGCAGGCGTATTTCTTGAATATTTACCTGGCTTGTGTCAAATAATTTTTATATAGGTTATTTCCGCAGGCGTATTTCTTGAATATTTACCCCTTCCGCCTAATATGTATAGACCTGTTTCGTGTGATATTGGATTAAGCGCTCTTTTGAGTGCATACATAACGCTTGATGTAATTCCCGATGAATGCCAGTCCATACCCATTACTGCGCCAAATGCCTGAAACCAGAAAGGGTCGGAGATTCTTCGCAGAAATTCGTCTCTTCCGTATTCATGAATTATAGCGAGGGAGATAGCTCCTCCGATCTTTTTCATTCTATCAGCTAACCATTGAGGAACCTGACCATAGTGTAATGGAAGATCTGCCGTACCTGAACGTTTCATGGTTTATATTTATAAACATACTATACTTTTGTAAAGTATTTTTTTGTGATTTACCATGTTATAGGTCGTAGGGGCTGCCGTCTCGCAGCCCGGGTCAGAGCCAACATCATAAACTTAAAGAAAATAGTCTACGGATTTCATGGATATTTACGAATAAAGACCTAAATGCTATTGAAATATTCGTGTTAATTCGTATAATTCGATGTTAAAAATCCTTA
>Ga0268262_10000979_pt1 | contig 36868 bp, 26 predicted proteins | sample TergutNc150P3_FD_190354 | JGI IMG/M metagenome (GOLD analysis project Ga0268262, IMG submission 190354) | Nasutitermes corniger P3 segment gut microbial community from laboratory colony in Florida, USA - Nc150 P3 (SPAdes) (version 2) | ecosystem: Host-associated > Arthropoda: Insects >...
TTTTGCCAGTTCGAGAATCCCGACTTTCGTTTTGATGATTTTTTGTTGATTTGTCATCTTTCTGCTCCTTGTTGGTTTATTATACCTTTTTATTCAACAAGTGTCAGATTTCATCTTGACTATTACAAATAAGGGAAGGACAGTGTTCCGGTTTGGTATTGCCGTTAAGAATAAAGATAAGCGTTATTTTTCATTTAATACTGCGAAAGCTTTTCTGCGACTTCGCCTATTTCCGAAATGATGATCTTTTCCCTTATCCATGCCATTAAATCCGCGTCTTCCTCGTAGTCAAATTTATCCAGTTCCAACATTACTTCATCTATACCGGACATATTGTAACTTTCACAGCATTGCCGCAGCCGTGCCAGAAGCTCGCGATCGGGAGCTTTTTGGCGCGGTTTTTTGGCGTCATTTTGATCCAGCCACTCTTGTACGTTGTTTACAATGATTTCCGTGTCGGCAATGAGTTTGTCGTTTTTCGCGATAACGCCCTGCAAGTCGCCGGCTCTGGACAGATTTTCCAGTTCCAAAGCGGCGGCGCGAATGTGCTCTGCGCCGATGGCGGCGCTCGTGCCTTTCAGCCCGTGTACGGTGATAACGTAGTCGTGCAAATTCTCCGCCGTAACTGAGCGCAGTTTGTCCAACACCTTCGGAGTGTTGTGGGCGTAAGAGCGAAGCATCGGCAGATAAATCTTCTTTGCGCCGGCGTAGAGGGAAAGCCCTTTCTTCGTGTCCACTCCATGGATATCTATAATCAGTTTTTCAATTTGAAGGTCGAGCTCGGAAAGATCATCGTCTATTACAACTTCGGCATGGGTGTCGTCGCGCACCCATTTCCTTAAGACCGCGTCCATCTCCATAATGTCGATAGGTTTGGTTATGAACGCCTGAAAATCATGCTCGAAGAAAATCTTTTCCGTTCCCTTAATGGCGTTGGCGGTAAGCGCGATAACAGGTATTTTCTTCGCGTACTCCGTGCCTAACGCGCGGATTCTGTCCGCCGTTTCTATGCCGTCCATACCGGGCATCATGTGATCCATGAAGATTGCGTTATAAACGGGAGTCCCCGACTTTATCCTGTCGAGCGCGGCCTGACCGCTGGTTAAACAGTCAACCTGCATTTTGTAACTGCTTAAAATGCCCGCCGCTACGTCCAGATTGGTCGTAATGTCGTCTACCACCAGCACTTTGGCGTAACTCAAATCGATCCTTACAAGTTTTTGAGAGACAACGCGCTTGTCGTCGGTGTAGCAGAAGTTGCGCAGTTTACCGGAGATGTCCGCTCCCAGAACCGCTTCGCTGACAAATCCCTGCTTTATGCGGAAACTGAACTTAGAACCTTTGCCGTACTCGCTCTCCACTTTGATTTTCCCGTCCATCAATTCAATAAGGTTTTTGGTGATGGACAAGCCCAACCCCGTACCCTCAACATGATGGTTGGATTTGGAATCGATCCTGTGATAATCCTGAAACAGGTTTTTCAAGTCGTCTTCGGATATGCCCACGCCGGTGTCGCTGATGGAGGCGTTAATCCACACCGTGCCGCCCTCGCGCTCGCAGCGCACGTTGAGTTCCACGCTGCCCTCGTCGGTGTATTTGACGGCGTTGGTCAGCAGGTTGGTAAACACCTGCTTCACCCTCAGATCGTCGCCGTAAAGTTTGTACGGCAGATTGTCGTCTATGTTCAAATGGAACTTTATGTTTTTCTCTCCGATGCGGGCGGTGGTAAAGGTTACGGTATCGTTCAGCATACTGGCGGTGTAATACTCGGCGGGCGATAATTCGAGCTTGCCCGACTCGATTTTTGAAAAATCAAGAACGTCGTTTACGATGCTGAGCAGCGTGCTTCCCGCGTTGCTTATCTTTATCAGATTGTCCGTTATGTGCTTTTCGAGGCGCTTGTCTTCCATTATCAATCCGGTAAGACCGATAACTACGTTGAGGGGAGTGCGCAGTTCATGGCTCATGTTGGCGAGGAAGGTGCTCTTCGCGCGGTTGGCGGCTTGCGCCTCCTCTTTTTGCCGATCCTTGTCCTGAAGCATATTCTTGGTATCGGTTATATCCACGAGCGCGCCGGCGACTCTTATGGCAACGCCGTCCTTGCCGCGAATGGACTCGCCGGAAGCGCGGTAATAGGCGTACTCGCCGGTTTTGCGTAACAGGCGGTATTCTACGTCGTAGGGGGTTTTGCCTGTTGTGTCGAGCATATGATTCGCGAAAGCGTTCAGCGTCCTTTCCTTATCTTCAGGGTGCAAGAGGTCGCTCCAACTGCTGAGGAGGTTGGGGAAATCATTCTCGTCCGTGTAGCCGAGCATGTGTCTGAACTCATTCGACCATATAAAAGTGTTGTTCGGGTTTACGGGATCATCATGTACCACTTCCATATCCCACAGGCCGATTTTAGTCGCCTGTACTACCAGATTCAGTTTGGCAAGCTGAAGCTCGATTAATTCTTTGGCGCGCGCCAGCTGCATTTCCCGCTGATAGACTTCGGTTAAATCAAATACATAGGCAACTACGGCAAAGCTGCCTTTGTAGGGTATCTTCTTTAAATCTACGCTTAATCTGCGTATATCACCGCCGCCAAAATGCAGTTCCGTCTCCAGTTTGGCCTCGCCTTCCTTTGCGGTCTTCTTTAACTGTTCATCCAAAGTCAGCGAGCGCTGTCCGTTGGACATAATTTCGGGAATGCTTTTGCTCACGCGGTCGTGAAAACCGTCAAGCAGTTCTTCTCTTGAATTGAAGCCCAAAAATTTAACCGCTTCGGGATTGCAGTCGATTACGTTGAAAGTGTCGTCAAACAATATGTTGATTTGCGGGTTTGATTTAAACATGGTAGAAACCGTGAGCAGCGCCGATTTCTGCGCGTTAAGGAGGGAAGCGGCGAAAGTATTTATGCTCTCGACAACTTCGCCGTAAGCGCCCGAAAAATGCGAAGCGTCTAATTTCGTGTCCACATCGCTGTCGGTTTGAATTTCTTTGCTTAAATTTTTCAGGTCTGTGGTAAGCAAATTGACTATGTTTACGATATCCGCGAAACTCTTTGCCAGCGTACCTGTTTCGTCTTTAGCTGACGTATCAATATTTACGTTCAGGTTGCCTTTAGCTACATTATTTGCCACGTTCGTCATGTTATTTATCGGATTGGCTATGAGAGAGGCTATCAACAAAGCCAATAAAATTGAAATAACAATAGAAACGACGGAAGTTATACCCAGCAGCGTTTTAGATTGGCCGGCGGTAACTTGCGCGTTGTGGCTTGATCTTTCCGCTACGGCAGTCGCCAATTCGCGCAGCGCGGAAACGAGCGATTTTGTTTCTTTCACGAGCTCGTCTGTGGCGCTGAGTATATCTATGGCTTTTTCATAATCGCCTGCACGTGCCGCGTTCATAATTGGATCGCAAATTTCATCTTTATACCGCCGCACATACATCTCAAGCATATCGGCGTTATAAAGCCTTATGCTCCTCTCCTCTTCATTCAAAAGAGGGTTTGTTTTTAAAAGGTTTTCAAATTCATGTATAGTATTGATTGCCTGCTCATAGGCCGATACGGCATCCTTATACATGCTGTCGATGTGCTCTGGGGTGTCATGCGGCGCGTACGCGGCTATTTTGTTTGTCATCGTACGCATGTCATTGTAAGCGGCCTGCGTCACAATTATTGCGTCTCTTACGCTTACGGGGTATTTAATTGTGTTGTTGTATGTAAGCGCGACATCGTTCAACCGATAGATGGCGAACAGAACTATGCTTGTTATCAATACGATAAACAACGCAAAGCCCAAAATCATTTTTGCCTTGATTTTCAGATTATCAAACCAGTTCATAATTATAGTCTCTCTGTCTCATTTATTCAAATATTCAGTAAGCCGCTCCGCAACTTCGCCTATTTCCGATATAACGATCCTTTCCTTTATCCATGCCACTAAATCTGCGTCTTCCTCATAGTCAGTTTTATCCAGTTCCAACACTGCTTCATCAATGCCGCTCATGTCGTAGCTCTCACAGCATTGCCGCAGTTTCGCAAGAAGTTTGCGGTCGGGGGCTTCCATGCGCGTTTTTACGTTTTGAAAGTCATACTGCTCCAGCCACTTTTTTACATTGGCGACAATGATCTCTGTATCGGCAATGAGTTTGTCATTCTTTGCCAAAACACCATGTAAGTCGCCGACTCTGGACAGATTTTCCAGTTCCAAAGCCGCCGCCCGTATCTCTTCCGCTCCTATACCGGCGCTTGTTCCTTTTAACCCGTGTACGGTAATCACATAGCTTTGCAGGTTCTCCGCTGAGACATTGCGCAGCTTTTCCAAAGCTCCCGGCGTGTTGGCAATGTAAGAACGCAGCAGGGGCAGATAAATATCCGTATCGCCGACATACAGGGAAAGCCCCTTTTTCGTATCCACTCCCGGTATCTCTATTACTATTTCTTTTTCTTCAGAAACTTCAGACGAATTTGAATCCGGCGCACCGGAAACATCAGCGCTTTCATGGTTTTTATTATATACCCATTTCCTTAGAATCGCGTCCATCTCCATTACATCAATCGGTTTGGTTATAAAAGCCTGAAAGCCGTGCGCATAGAACATCTTGTCGGTTCCATATATGGCATTGGCGGTCAGGGCGATTATCGGAACCTTTTTTGCATATTCCGTACCTATTGCGCGAATCCTGTTTGCTGTTTCAATACCGTCCATTCCGGGCATCATGTGATCCATGAATATCACATCGTAAACCGGAGTCCCGGCGCTTACTCTGTCAACCGCGGCTTGCCCGCTGCTTAAAACGTCAACCTGCATTTTATATTTGCGTAAGATGCCTGACGCCACGTCCAGATTGGTCTGCATATCGTCTACAACAAGCACTTTGGCGTAGTCCAAATTTACCCTTACCAGTTTTTGGGTAATAATTCGTTTGTTATCGGTATAACTAAAGTTACGGAGTTTTTCCGAGACATCCGTTCCAAGAACCGTATCTACGACAAATCCCTGCTTTAGGCGGAAACTGAACGTTGAGCCTTTACCCCTCTCGCTTTCCACATTGATTTGCCCTTCCATCATCTCTACCAGTTTTTTGGTAATAGCCAATCCTAATCCTGTGCCCTCAATGTAGCGGTTGGCTTTGTCATCGACCTGGTAATAATCAGAGAAAAGATGTTTAATGTTATCCTTGGTCATACCCATGCCTGTATCACTGACGGTAAAATCCACCCACACCGAATCGCTTTCACGAGCGGAACGTACTTTTAGTACGATGTGTCCCTGTTGGCTGTATTTGATGGCGTTTGTGAGCAGATTGGTTAATACCTGCTTTATACGAAGATCATCTCCGTAAAGTTTGTTCGGCAGATCGTCGGTAATATCAAGATGGAACTGTATGGGTTTTTCCCCAAGACGGGTAACAGTAAGGGTAACGATATCGTTCAGAAGACTGGACATGTAATACTCAACCGGCGACAATGTCAGTTTGCCCGACTCGATTTTGGAAAAGTCAAGGATGTCGTTTACAATGCTTAAAAGCGTCGTGCCTGCGTTGTTTATCTTTACCAGATTATCTGTAAGGTGTTTGTCCAGATGTTCATCTTCCAGTATTAAATTGGTAAGCCCGATAACCACGTTGAGCGGTGTCCGCAGTTCATGACTCATGTTGGCAAGGAAGGTGCTTTTCGCGCGGTTAGCGTTTTCCGCTGATTCTCTGGCTTGCGCCAATTCTATTTCCCGCTTTTTTCTGTCATGCAAGTCGTATTGATACCCTAACACCGCATACTTGCCTTTATACATAGCGCGCGCCAGCGTAACTTCATTGTGGATAAATTCTCCCGAAGATGTACAATGTATCCATTCAAACACCAATTTTTCACCGTTCAACGCCCGCTTAACCAACTCACTTGCCTTATCTATGGATTTTATCCCGTCGTTCTGGTATTCAGGCGAAAATTCGCCGAAATGTTCGATGTAGTATTTTTTTGTAGTCTTTAATAATCTCGCAATAGAATCGTTACAGCCAATAACTCGGATGTTTTCATCAAAAATAGTAAAACCAAGCGGTGAAGCGTCAAGAACGGCGCTGTTAAATTCGTTAGCGTCAACTATTTCACGTTCCATGTCGGCGCGTATGACGGTATTCGCGCACATATACGCCGCCGAACGCATCATGTCAACATAGTCATCATCAAAAAAGCGCTCGTTATGGAGGTCTTCGAGAAGGGCAAATCCCCAAAAAATATTGAAAAAAAACAAGGGCTTGATAAGAGCCGATACACAGCCGAATGATTTCAAAAGAGCCGCTTCAGGCAGAAGCCTTACCGGACTGTTAATTGTATTGTCTGCTGCAAAAAGGCTTTCCCATCGAGGCGCAATCTTTGCGTAACTCATTTCCTCAAGTCCTTTTAACGGTACAGTTGTACCGCCTGATTCCCTGTCCCAGCGGTATATTTGCCCTCCGTACAAGCCGTCAGGCTTTTGTGTATTGCGCCAAATGGAAAATCTGTCCAAATTGAACGCGTCGGCAATTTCTCTTATACCGGCCGTCATGTTGGCCTCAAAAGTCTCTTCCTTTTGCGAGAGAAATATGATAGCGGCTCTGTTAAGAGCGGCTTCCATTTTCGCGCGGCGTCTCATTTCTTCTTTGATAATTGCGTTTGAAAATATATGCGCCGCCGAATTAAGTAAATCGAAGCAGTCTTCGTCAAAATATCTGTCGTTGGTATGGTCCTGAAAATTTATAACACCCCAAAAATCACCATGTGAAAAAATGGGTATTATCAATATTGACAGTATACCGTAGTTACTAAGTAAAGCCGCTACATCTTCGGTATAATCGCTCTTGCGAAAACGTACAAAGCCGCCGTTTGATGTTATCGAAATCCATTTGCCTAATACCGGATGATTAGGTAAAATCTTCATTCTTTCGGCAAGAGGAATCAATCCGTCTTCCGACTTATCCCAGCAGTAGGCTTGATCAAGACGTTTACCCCATTTAGCATTCACCTGCTTGTAAAAGACTACGCGGTCAAGACCAACCGCATCCGCAAAAGGCCGTATGCCATTGGTCATTACCTCCTCAAATGTATCTTCCTTATTAACAGAAAATATCTCTATTGATTTATTCAAAGCCTCCGCAATGGCGGCGCGGCGTCCGGATAAGTCTGCATTTTCATTATTTTTCATTATTACCTGCTGTCTCGATCATTCGCAAAAAATACCGTTGGCTTTTTATGTGCTGAAACCTGCGAATTTTTGTTTAAACAGGCGGTCTTTTTGTTCATTGGTAGTATATTAATATTTCAAAGTGAAAGAAACAAGGTGAAAATTGTTATTGTTATAGAAGACAAGCGCAAATTGACAAAGATGAAAAAGCGGCGACAATCATATCAAATGGATTCGGCGTGCTTGTTATATGTTTTGCCTGAAAGGGTGTGTCATTTATTTGTTAGGTTTTTTACGGCATTCCAATCTTTCGGCGGCGGAGTTTTAACAAACGCCTTGCACCGGTGCGCGTAAACTTTGGCTGTATTGTCATTTGGATAACGTTTTAAAAGCGAAACAAACAAGCCAAAAGCTTTTCTAAAATCTCTGTGTTCATACAAATTAAGCGCCTTCTCCCAAATTGCCACTGCGCCTTGTTCAGTATCCGTTGGTAACAATTCATAAAGACGCAAGGGCGTGTTTATCCCCACCACCCGGACACGGTCAATACGGCGCAGCATAAACTCATCGCCGATTTTTGCCCTAGTGTATTCGCTTATCAATATGCCGCCGGTATGGTAATACTTGTTTACTCCTTCAATACGCGATGCAAGGTTTACCGCGTTCCCCATGACGGTATAATCCATCTTTTTTTCCGCGCCCATATTGCCAACTACCATTTCACCGGTATTTATTCCGATACGGGTAAAAATAGGCACAGGGCTCAACCTTTCACTTACTAATGTTTTATTTAGTTCCCTCTCCGCCGCCTTAATCGCAAGGGCGCTGCGGCAGGCAAGGGCGCTGTGATCGGGATTGAACAAAGGAGCTCCGAAGAACGCGATAATCGCGTCACCCATGTATTTATCTATAGTTCCAAGATTTTCCATGATGATATTGCTCATTTCAGTAAGGTATTTGTTTAAGAGGCGTACCAGATGAGCGGGATCAAGTTGTTCGGAAATGGCGGAGAAACCCTGAATATCGGTAAATATCGCGGTCATTTCCCGCTTTTCACCGCCCAAGTTCAGTTTGTTGGGATCTTTGACAATTTCGGAAATAATTTCGGGCGCAAGGTAACGGGAAAAAGCGCCTTGAATAAAATTTTCCTCAGTTATCAGCATCGCGTATATGATAATTACCATGAGAATGAAGGAATATGGAGCCATCCAGAATAACGGCACAGTACCGCTTTGCAGAACAAAAAGATCGCGCAGGCTGGAACCCGCGACGGTAAGCGCTATAATAAACAGCGGCACTATTTTGATGTTTTTCTTAAAGAAAACGACGTAAGAGAGAATAACAATACTGCCAGCCAGAATCGGAATCGTATTTATATTCGTCATGAGGGAGAAGGCCGAGTTTACAAATTGTTTTGTATTTTGAAGGGCTATATATGAGAAGCACAACAGACTGTAACCGAGAAGGCAGGCGATAATGTATTTCTTTTTAGTCCCGAATATGCCTATTGACTCCAGCATAAACGCTGCAAAGAAGGGGAAGCATAACACCTGACCGATCCGGCTCAGCTTCTCGAGTAATGTATAAAAGTTTGAGGAAAAGACAAAACCGACATTAACGTAGGCAAGGAAGAATGAAAGGCACAGAAGTGAAAAATACAGATATTTTATATCCTTGCGGCCCCTGGAAAAAAAGAGGAAAAAATGATAAACAGCTATAAGAAGCGAAAGAACCTGAGCCGTAAGCACCAGGTGGGAAGTCATAAGGTTCTTTATGAACACTTTTTTTTCATTAAAACTAAATTCGGCTATTGAAAATTCCGGCAGCGGGTTTCTTTCATATTGAGGAAACGCTTCGATTACAAGAACATTTTCAATTGGAGCGTTATCCTCTGAATAATAAATCAAACCGCCTGAAAGCGGCACATGGGCGGCAAGAGCCGTTCCGGTACTGTACACCCCGTCTGAGTATATGCCTGACTGATAAATTACGGTGTTATTGACTCTAACGGCAAACGGCGTATACAGCGAATTAAAGTACAGCGTGATATCCATGTCTTCGCAATCCGTACTGACGGAAAATGTAGTTTTGAAAACATAATAATTTTCACCGCCGTTTACGGCGCCGCGTCCCGCAGGATCGGGCAGGTCCCCTCCGTAATACGGTTCAAATCCCGGCATATCGAATTCATGCGCCTCCATTTCGGTCATTTCCGACTGATTCCCGACATACAGAAGAAATTTGTCGAGTTTTAAGGAAACAACCCCGGAAGTGAATCTTCGCCACGGGGAGGCGGTGGATATTTCGGTTGTATGGTTGTTTTGTGCAAAAACTTGCGCGCCGGTCAATAGCAACAGGAAAACTGTATATTTAATACTTAAAGCTGTTTCTTTAGATTTAGGCATATTCGACAACATTAGCCCAGTGCAGCAACAACTCTCTCTCCTCCGCCTTCGCTTTCGGTAACTGTGATGCCGCTACTATAGACAGCCATTTATCTACATAATGTTTCTCTGTATTGCTTTTTTTGCAGAACAGCGCAAGATACTTGTCCGCAAGCGCGGCGTTACCCGCAAGACGGAACAAAAGGTAAGTATGCGCCGCGTCCGCCGAAGCGTTGCCCTGAGTGGCATGGCACCAATCAATTATATACGCTTCGTCCTTATCGGTGATAACAATGTTGCCGGGGTTAAAATCGCCGTGGCAGAGTTTGGTGTGTTTGGGCATACTCGCCAGCCTTCCCAAAATTTCATAGCGGGCGGTAGAATCAAGCTCGGAGGATTTTATCTTGCGCTCCATTTTTTCGATAAGCAAGGGAAGTCTTTTCGCGCTATGGCGGTGCATATCAAGCTGAATGTCAACAAAACGTTCAAGGTACTGCTGTTCCTTGTCCTTGTTTTTTTCCATAAGTTTGTCAAGGGAAGTTCCTTCAACATATTCCCACACTACCGCCCACTTGCCTTCGATTTTCGTTACCTCTACTAAACGCGGAACCTTGAGGGCAGTCTCTCCCACAACAGCAAGACTATGCGCTTCTGAAAGAACGTAAGGCGCGGGGTAACCCTCGTCCCTTATTTTTATCACCTTGTCCCCGTCTCGGTATATTTTCTTCGATCCGCGATCGGCAAGTAAAGTATTAAGTTTGTAATTACCCATTACACATTCTCCTTCTATAACATTATAATAACTCTAAAAAAAGGTATACGCCATTAATAAAGCGTATTCTTTCGGAAAAAACAGAGAAACTGTAGACATATTTATATTAATATATTATTTTTATAGAAATGAAGATAAAATACAAATTAAGTATCATGATGATCGCTATCGTGGTGGTCGTGGCAGGCGGCATTTCCGTAGTTCAATTGCAGCGGGCTTCCAAAATCAGCATGGACTTAAGCGTTCGCGGATTGGAATACTTAGCCAAACAGCAGGCGACATACTGGGAAGGCAGGGAAGAAACTTACTTAGACAAGCTGGACGGAATTGCCGACATAATGGGTGAATATGCATCCGTGCCGGTAAAAGATCGGCGGGACCAATATGACAATATGCTCCTAGCTACCCTGAATAATAACACGAACTTTGTCAGTATATTTTCTGTTTGGAAACCAAATGCTATGGACGGCATGGACGCCGGTTCTATAGGTCGTCCGGGGTCAACTTCGACAGGGCAGTACGCAATGACCTACACAAGAGAAAACGGCAAGATTGAAGTAATAAAGAATCCCTTCCTTGATGAAGTTAATGAATGGATAAACAGTCCCAATGCGCTCAAAGACAAAGTTGACCATCCCATATCTCATAAAGTGGACGGAAATGACGCCTTTGTTATCAGAATCGGAGTTCCCATAACCAGAACTACTACCGATGAAGTAGTCGGTCACTTGGCTATCTTATTGGATATCTCGGCGGCGCAGGCTGCGGTAACAAAAACTATCAATGATTACATAGAAATATCCCAGATGTCTATTTATTCAGGCAATGGATTTATTATGGGGAACCTTCGTCCTGAACGGGTAGGAAAGATGCTGACCGAAGTGGAAGCTTTATACGGCGTTTATCAGAAAGACGCCAATCAGGCTGTTCTTGACGGCAAACCATTCAGTTGTTCAAGCTATTCGAATTCTTTAAAAACAAACGTAAGAATTCAAATGATGCCTTTCCAAATAGGCGATTCAGACAATACATGGAGCGTAATGATTGCGTCTACGGAAAAATACATCATGAAAGATGTCAACGCAATGAGGAATTTTGTCATTATTATGGCGTCGATTTCCCTTGCAGTGGCGATTGTAATCATATACTTTGCCCTGAACAGCACTATTAAGCCAATCGTCAGGGTGGCGGAAACACTTAAGGATATATCCGAAGGCGAAGGCGATTTGACGCGGACTATCGCCGTCAGTTCCAAAGACGAGGTGGGCGACCTTGCTATATACTTCAATAAAACACTTGAAAAAATAAAACACTTGATCCTTATAATTAAAACGCAGGCGGGTGTGTTATCAGGAATCGGCAATGACCTGTCCAGCAACATGAACAAAACGGCGACAACAGTGAACGAAATTACCGCCCACATTCAGAGCATCAAAAGCCGCGTCTTAAATCAGGGAGAAAGCGTTACTGAAACCAACGAGACTATGGAACAAGTTGTCGCAAATATCAACAAACTCAACGGTCATGTTGAAGATCAGAGTAACAATATTTCTCAAGCGTCATCCGCCATTGAGCAAATGGTAGCCAATATCAATTCGGTTACCAACACATTGGTCAACAACACCGGCAATGTAAGATCATTAAAAGAAGCCTCCGATGTAGGAAGGACAGGCTTGCAGGAAGTGGCGGCGAATATTAAAGAAATATCCCGTGAATCCGAGGGGCTTTTGCAAATTAACTCGGTAATGCAGAATATCGCAAGCCAGACTAACTTACTTTCGATGAATGCCGCTATAGAAGCGGCGCACGCCGGAGAATCAGGTAAAGGCTTCGCCGTAGTCGCCGATGAAATCCGCAAACTGGCGGAGAATTCCAGCGAACAGTCAAAGACCATCGGTAATGTTTTGAAGAAAATAAAAGAATCGATAGACAAGATAGCAAAATCAACGGAAACCGTGCTTAACAGATTTGAATTGATTGACTCAAACGTAAAGACGGTTGCAATGCAGGAAGAAAATATCCGTAACGCAATGGAAGAGCAGGACGTAGGAAGCAAACAGCTTCTGCAAAGCGCCGGCGGTTTGAAAGAAACAACTCAAGAAGTAAAGTCCGGTTCTCAGGAAATGCTTGAGGAAAGCAAGGAAGTTATGAATGAGAGCCATAATCTTGAAAAGATAACGAAGGAAATAACCGGCGACATGAACGAGATAGCGACAGGCGCGGATCAAATGAACACTGCGGTACACCACGTCAGCGAGATAAGCGAAAAAAACAGCGAAGCAATAGACACTTTGTTAAAAGAAGTTTCGTCTTTCAAGGTGGATTAATGTAACGAAAACGGCAATTACACTTTCTCCTTCTTTCCGTAGTAAGCGTTAATGTACATTTTTTTAATTTCCTCGATTAAGGGATACCGCGGGTTCGCGCCTGTGCATTGGTCGTCAAACGCCTTTTCGCTCATGTCGTCGAGGCGGGCGAGGAAATCTTTTTCATCAATGCCGTAATCTTTGATAGTCTTCTTTATACCTATCTGCTCTTTCAGCTTTTCCACGGCGGCGATTAGTTTCTCAAGTTTTTCCTCGTCGTTTTTGCCGCCGAGATTGAGCGAGTCCGCGATTTGCGCGTAACGGGATAATGTTTTGGGGTGATCGTATTGAGGGAAGGTTCCCATCTTCGGCGGAACTTCGACGGCGTTGTAGCGGAGCACTTCGCTGATCATAAGCGCGTTGGCGACGCCGTGGGGCAGGTGGTGGAACGCGCCGAGTTTGTGCGCCATCGAGTGGCACACGCCGAGGAACGCGTTGGCGAAAGCCATGCCCGCTATCGTGGCGGCGTTCGCCATCTTTTCGCGCGCGGCAGGATTCGCAGCGCCTTCGTTGTAGGCGGCGGGCAGCCACTCGAAAATTACCTTGAGCGCCTGTATCGCAAGGCCGTCGGTGTAGTCCGTCGCCATGACCGAGGCGTAGGCTTCCAGCGCGTGGGTTACCGCGTCGATGCCGCTTGCGCTTGTCAGTCCTTTGGGGGCGTTCATCTGCACGTCGGCGTCAACGATTGCCATGTCGGGCAGGAGTTCGTAATCGGCAAGCGGGTACTTCATGCCTTTGGTCTCGTCGGTGATGACGGCAAATGGCGTTACTTCGCTGCCGGTTCCGGCGGAGGTGGGTATCGCGATGAAGTACGCTTTCTCTCCCATTTTGGGGAAGGTGTAGACGCGCTTGCGTATGTCGGCGAAGCGCATAGCCATATCTTCGAAATCAACTTCGGGGTGTTCGTAGAGTACCCACATGATTTTTCCCGCGTCCATTGCCGAGCCGCCGCCAAGGGCAATGATCACATCGGGCTTGAAGGCGCTCATCTGCTCCGTGCCTTTTTTCGCGCAGGCAAGAGTCGGGTCGGGGGCGACATCAAAAAAAGTTTCGTGGACAATACCCATGCTGTCCAATTTGTCTGTTATCGTTTTGGTGTAGCCGTTTTGGTAGAGGAATGTGTCGGTTACAATGAACGCGCGTTTTTTCCCCATAACGGTTTTAAGTTCGTCCAGAGCCACGGGGAGACATCCTCTTTTTATATAAACCTTTTCAGGTGCGCGGAACCACAGCATATTTTCCCTCCTTGCCGCCAGTGTCTTTATATTTAACAGGTGTTTAACGCCGACATTTTCCGATACCGAGTTGCCGCCCCAACTGCCGCAGCCTAATGTGAGCGAAGGGCGCAGGCGGAAGTTGTACAAGTCGCCTATGCCGCCCTGCGCCGACGGAGTGTTGAGCAAGATGCGGCAGGTTTTCATGCGCTCGCCGAAGGCGGCAAGCTTGTCCGCGCCCGTTTGCGGATTAAGGTAGACGCTTGCGGTATGTCCGTAGCCTCCGTCCTTAATCAGGTGGTCGGCCTTGTCCAACGCGTCGTCAAAATCTTTAGCCTTGTACATAGCAAGCACGGGAGAAAGTTTTTCATGGGCGAATTCTTCCGATAGCTCCACGCTCCGGACTTCGCCGAGGAGAATTTTTGTCGCGGGGTCAACCTTAACGCCCGCAAGCTCCGCGATATTCGCCGCCTTCTGTCCGACGATTTTCGCGTTCAGCGATCCGTTGACGATGATTGTCTTTCGCACCTTCTCGGTTTCTTCGGGCGTTAGGAAGTAACAGCCCCGGCGTTTAAATTCGGCTTTAACCTTTTCGTAGACGCTCTCCAGAGCGATAACCGATTGCTCGGACGCGCATATCATTCCGTTATCAAAAGTTTTTGAGTGGATAATTGAGTTGACGGCAAGAAGTATATCCGCGCTGTCGTCTATGACGGCGGGAGTGTTTCCCGATCCGACGCCGATGGCGGGTTTGCCGGAGGAGTAGGCGGACTTGACCATGCCCGGCCCGCCCGTGGCAAGAATGGTGTCCGCCTCTTTCATCACCATATTGGTCATTTCGAGGCTCGGCTCGTCTATCCAGCCGATGATTCCTTCGGGCGCTCCGGCCTCTATAGCCGCTTCCAGCACGATTTTCGCCGCAGCGCAGGTACAGCCTTTGGCGCGGGGGTGCGGCGAAATGATAATCCCGTTGCGGGTTTTAAGGCAAAGAAGCGACTTGAATATCGCCGTTGATGTGGGGTTGGTGGTGGGAATTACCGCCGCTATGAGGCCGATAGGTTCGGCAATGCGGGTGATGCCGGAGACGGGGTCGTCCTCGATTACGCCGCAGGTTTTTTCGTCTTTATAGGCATTGTAGATGTACTCCGAGGCGTAGTGGTTTTTAATCACCTTGTCCTCGACTACGCCCATGCCGGTTTCGGCTACCGCCATTTTCGCGAGAGGGATACGTTCCATTGCGGCGGCTTTTGCCGCAGAGAAGAATATCTTGTCCACTTGGGCTTGGGTAAACGTAGAGAATACCTTTTGGGCTTCTCTTATACGAGTAAGCGCTTTTTCTAAACTTTCCAGATCAGTTACCATAACTGACACTCCTAATTTATGCCGTTTGCCTGTTATGATACTGTTTTATTTTAGTTTTTACAACTTGATTAAAGAAGAAAGAGGGTGAAAATCAAATTATGCTGATGTGATAATCCGTTCCCGTATCATTTTGCTTAAAAATTAACAAGTAACAGATAGCAAAATTTTATTACTTTGTCGCCTGTTACCTGTTAATTAAAAGCGTTATCAGATAACCATGTGTGTACTATTGTTTTACCCAACTACCGCTGAATTGAGTTGCAAAAGTACCTTTGAATCCGGAGAAAGTTATTGTACTGCCGCTTAATGAATAATTACCTGCAACAACCCAATTGTCTCCTCCGTAATTTCCTTGTGTAACCAATATTCCGCCGCCGTAAGTAGCAGTTCCGGGAGCCGTTACATCTCCTCCTTTATAGGTAAACTTACTTCCGTTGAATGTAACTGTTTCACCGCCTTTCTTCCAAGTTCCGTTAAGTGTTCCGTCTCCACCATCCTTCACTGACGTTAATGACGCGGGAGCGGCTTGTGTACTTCCGTCAGTAAAGCTGATTGTCCCTGACATACCTGTCATAAAGCCGCCTGAAATGGTTATAGAGAATCCCCCTGAAAGCGTATATGTACCTCCGCTTATGGAAGAAATTGTTCCTTTGCTTGTTTTAACTTGTCCATTGTTAGGATTTTTCATTTAGATGAATCTCCTTAATACAATGCAGGCAGTTTATCAAGCGTTACGCCATACTCGCTGTTGTATGCCGCCCGTAACTCTTCCCTGCTTGTAAAATCTTCGCGGCAGACACTCTTGCTCCATGTCATAAACCATGTCCATGGGATACGCGTTTCGGCAAGCGCGGCAAGTCCCGGGACAGGTCCTGTTTCACCTAATGCGGTGATTTTATCCGAAGATGTTATCAGTAAAAGCTCTTCGTGGGCTTCGCGGTAGTCGCTGTGCGTATGTTCAGACAGGTACATGTCGCGTGATATTACATCACAGAAATTGTCTCCTACATAACCTTCCTTTACCGGTGAATTCCATACCCATATCAAATTGTCCAGCTTGTGGATTTTTGTATAACGTTCATACATATCAAGCCACAGCTTTTGCGCTGTATCAACTCCCTGACTTCCCCACCAGAACCATGTGCCGTTCGCTTCATGGAAAGGCCGCCATAGAATGGGTATGTGTTTTTGGCAAAACGGCTTTAAGAGTTCAGCCATTACGTCCATGTCGCTTAAAAAGGCTGCTCGCTCAGGGGTGTTTTCCTTAAGAGCCAGCCGCGCGTCAAAGGGCGTGTATTTCTGATAAAATGTCTTGTCTGAGCCGTATAACGGCGAAAACCAATGCCATGTAAAAGTTATAAGTCCCTTTTTGTCAGCCCATTCAAAAGCTTTTTCAAGGGTATTTTTATTTTCTTCGACCTCTGTCAAACATTCAGGACTGCTTTCTTTATAGTTGATATTAGGTGAGTATGAGAGAAGTTCAAATCCGCAAAGGGACGGCTCTTTTCCTGTTACTTCCCGGATATATTCAAGTTCTTCCTGCGCATATGTCTGAGTGTGCTGACCCAATAAAATACCGCGTCCTCGCAGATTTGACAAATACTCCAGTAAATTGCGCGTTTCCGTCTGGGCATTGGGATTACAGGGTAAATAGCCGCTCATAGAAATACCTCCATGGCTTTTGAACAAGTCCATTATACATCATAAAAGAACAATAACCGATAATTGTTTAAATTCTTGCTTTTTTTCCGTTTTTTTGCGATATTAAAGATGCAGATTTTCTCCAATACTGACAAGGTGGTATTTCGTGCCGGATCAAAGCGTTATTCCGATAGAACAAATTTTACCTAATAAACTTCCACTCGTTGCTCTTTTGGGGCGTCCGATATTTCCCGGAATTTTTATGCCTATAATGATAGGCAACCCGGCTGATGTAAAAGTTATTGAAGATGCAGTCGCAGGAGACAGTCTTATCGGACTTGTTATGCTGCTTAATGAAAGCGAAACTCCGTCTATTACCGATTTGTACACGGTAGGGACGGTGGCAAAAATTGTCAAGAAAATTAATCTGCCTGACGGAGGAGTAAATATTTTTATCTCTACGCTCAAGCGTTTTAAGACAAAGAAAACTTTGCATCCGTCAGACCCTATTATCGCCGCGGTTGAGTACCTTGACGAAGAGGAAGACAACACAAGCGAAGTAAAAGCCCTTACCCGAGCGCTCATATCTGAAATGAAACAAATCTCCGAGAATAATCCGCTGTTTTCCGAAGAAATGCGGCTTAATATGATCAATATTGATCATCCGGGTAAAATTGCGGATTTTATTGCCAGTATTCTTAACATAGACAAGGCAGAGCAGCAGAAGATACTTGAAACGCTCAATGTGCGGAAACGTATGGAGCAGGTGCTTGTTTTTATAAAAAAAGAACAGGAACTCTTGAGGATTCAAAAAAAGATTCAAAGAGAGATTAACGAAAAAATAGAAAAATCGCAGCGTGATTATTTTTTAAAGGAAGAACTCAAGGCGATAAAAACAGAGTTGGGAATGACTACCGACGCCAAGAGTACCGATTATCAGCGCTTAAAGGAAAAAATTGACGCGTTTAAGTTTGAAGGCGAGATAAAAGAAGTTGTGGAACAGGAGATGGAAAAATTCAGCTTAATGGAGCCGAATTCCGCCGAATTTACTGTTACGCGCAATTATCTTGACGTGATTGCATCCCTTCCGTGGGGAGAGATAAAACCTGAAGTTTTTGATTTAAAAAGCGCGCAGGAAATTCTTGAAGCCGATCATTACGGGCTGAAAGACGTTAAAATAAGGATTGTAGAATATCTTGCTGTAAGGAAATTGCGCAAGGATATAAAAGGCTCAATTATCTGCCTTGTAGGTCCTCCGGGAGTAGGGAAGACATCGGTAGGCAGGTCAATTGCGCGCGCTCTTGGAAAACAATTTTTCCGTTTTTCTGTCGGCGGCATGAGGGACGAAGCGGAAATAAAGGGACACAGGAGAACGTATATAGGCGCTATGCCGGGGAAAATTATTCAGGGACTAAAAATTGTAAAAGCAAGAGATCCTGTTTTCATGATCGATGAAATTGATAAAATGGGAGCAAGTTATCAGGGCGATCCTGCAAGCGCGCTCCTTGAAGTGCTGGATCCGGAACAGAATCACGCTTTCCGCGATCATTATCTTGATCTGCCGTTTGATATTTCAAACGTGTTTTTCATTGTTACGGCAAACACTCTGGATACCATTCCCGTTCCGCTTTTGGATCGTATGGAAATTATTCAGCTTCCAGGCTACATAGATACTGAGAAGCTGGAGATTGCCCAGCGTTATCTTCTGCCCAAAAGCCTTGAAAAAAACGGTCTTAAAAAAAATCAGGTTAAGTATACTAAGGACAGCCTTTTACACATAGCAAACGCCTATGCGCGGGAAGCGGGCGTGCGTAATTTTGAAAAAAATCTTGACAAGATTCACCGCAAGCTTGCAAAGCAGATAGTTGAAGAAGAAGAAAATGCGGATAAGAAAACGGCGGAAGAAACTGAACCAAATACCGAAACTGCTGCAAAAAACAATACGGCGAAAGTACGTTTTACAATTGACAAAAAATTTGTCGAAAAACAGCTTGGAAAGCCTATTTTCCCTGAGGGAGATATTAAGAAAGCTGACAAGCCCGGAATGTCTGTCGGGCTTGCATGGACAAGCATGGGCGGCGACACGCTTGTAATAGAAGCGATGTCCCTGCCCGGCAAGGAAGGACTGACGCTTACCGGCAAAATGGGCGATACCATGAAGGAAAGCGCGGCAATTGCCATGACTGTCGCCCGCAAACTTGCCGTAGAACGCTACGGGCTTGAAAGCGAGTGGTTTGACAAAAACCACATTCATTTGCACATACCGGAAGGCGCAACGCCGAAAGACGGCCCTTCGGCGGGCATTACAATGGCGACAGCATTACTTTCCATGATGCGGGGAAAGATTGTTACCGAAAAACTTGTAATGACAGGAGAGCTTTCGCTGACAGGCCAGGTGCTTCCAATCGGCGGCTTAAAAGAAAAGACGGTCGCCGCCCGCCGCAACAAGGCGCGCCATTTGATTTATCCGAAACAGAATGAAAGGGATTTAGATGAAATTCCTGATTATGTTAAAAAGGGAATTGAATTTCATCCGGTGGAACGTTACGAAGAAGTCCTTGCCTTAACACTGCCAGATTAGGATTATTCGGAAATTTCAGTTTCTGAACAACTTCCTACAAAATGCAGGACTTGTGAGACAACTGATCTCGAACCGAAGGTTCGAGTTATCGAACAAGTCAACAGTTCAAGTATTGCCTTGCGACAGGGTCGTTATTGTCAATTTCAAGCGCTATCCTGAAAAAAGAAGCGGCTCTGTCTTTTTCGCCTTTTTTTGCAGCTAACACACCGAGATTGGATATAATTTTAATGTTTTCCGGTTCTTCTTTAAGAGCCGCTTCAAGCTCACTCTCTGCGCCTTTAATGTCGCCTGATTCCATAAGGCAGATTGCAAGCTCATTTCTTGCTTCGCTGATTGCGCCGCTGATTGCGCCGCCGGCCGCGCCGCAAAGTTCAATTGCTTTTCTGAAAGCCGCTTCTCCGTCTTTAAAACGGCCGAGTATTCTTAAAGCCCAGCCGAGAATAAACCAGCCGTTCCGCTCCAACGGATAGCGTTCAATAAAGGGACGAATGCAGATTAGCGCTTCTTCCGCCTTGCCTTCGCGGATCAGGCTGTTTGCCTTTTTGTAGTTTTCATCATTTAGGCCGCTGTTTTTGATTTCCTTGATTTTTGCTAAAATATCAGGCCGTAGAAATAAAATAAAATTACAGTAATAATCAATCCATTTTTGTTCAACCTGTCCTTCCTCTATTACACGTAACATACCGCATAGAATCATTTCTATAGATAAATTGTCAATGGAAAGATTATCAGTAGACGTATCATCAAGGCTGTATTCGTCATAATTCTGCGGAATCTCCGCCGGAATGGGAATATCAGGATCAATTTGGAAATAAGTTTCCGCCGGAGAAAATTGTTCCCTGAAAATTTCAGGAACAGGTAAAAAAATTATGCGGTTTTTCATGACTGTGCGGTAAGTTCTTCCAGAGTGCCGCGGAAATCAGCCCGCGACGAGCTTAACATTTCATTGAGACGTATCTTGTAACCCATAGGAATTGAAGCTTCATCAAAATTTAATCCAAGGGCAACCATTTCTTTTTTACCTTCAACAGGTTCGGCGCGGATAAATTTCCCTTTTATTAAAAATAATTCTCTTGGATCTTCAAATTCAACTTTTAGAGCAACCTCTTTATCTACAAGAAATTTTGCTACTCCCAGCATGATTATTTTTGAGCCGGAAAATGAAAGGTCCCTTAATATACAGCGTCTTGGAACCCTTTCAATAAAAACCGCGCTTTCTGATGATAAAATATTTAACTTGCGCATATTATCGGCGGATAATGGTATACGAACGTCCTTTCGTTTTGCGGAATTTACATTGGCGTCAAGAACTTTTCCGATAATTTCGATAAAATCGTCAGGCGGCCTGTTTGTAAACTGGAGCGTAAGCATATTTATATCCTGCGATGTGCCGTAAGGCGCGCTGGACATAACGCGCGCGGCAATGAAAAATGTTATCGCGTTTGTTTCACCTGTAAGACGAAAACAAAAACGCAAGTTGACGTGATTATTTGCGGCCTGAAGCTTGGCAAGAAGGCCTGTTTTAACGTTTGCCACAACTTTGGCATTTTCAAATGAAGACGCGTATACTACACACGGCCAAAAATCGTCGCCGCATTTAAGATGCACTTGCTGTGTCAAAAGCCCTGTAACCTGTATTATTTCTTTGGTAAAGGTTACGTCAATATCCTTAAAACGATCGTAATAAACTGATATTTTTTGGCTTGTAACTAGTCCCATTTCGCTATAATTTTCCCATAAAATAAAAATATGGTCAATAATGCTTAATGAATAAAAAATGTCAAAATGCCCTTATAATAGTTCATTTTTTCCCGATTTTTTGATCTGTTCAACAATATTACGAACTTTTTGCGTATGTCCCTTCCTGGTTATAAGCGCGCAGGCTCCGTTTCTTTTTTTACCCAGACGTATTACCACTATTAGGTCTTCAACTCCGGCAAGTGCTACAGGTATGTCGGAATCTACATAACAAGATGAGGCTTCTTTTTCTCCGTAAACTTGCGAGCTGTTTTTTCCGCAAATTTCGGCGTATTCATCCCAGTTGCCTATGTCTATCCAGTCAAAATTTACGCGTATCATTACGGTTTTTTTACACTTTTCCGCAATTGCGTAATCAAATGAAATTCCCAAAGTTTTACGGTAGGCTGCTTTAAGCCCCTGCCATGCAAGTAATTTTATTCCTTTGGAAACTGTATATTCCGAATCTTTCGGCAGCTTTAATTTTTCAAACGGAAGAAAAACGTCCGGCGCGAGAAGGCGCATTTCATTTGCCATAAAGGAGATGTCAAAAGCAAACATTCCCGAATTCCAGAAAAAGCGCCTGCTTGCGGCATATTTTTTTGCAGTCTGCAAGTCCGGCTTTTCGTGAAAAGCGCTTACATTGTAAACGCCGTCTTTCCGTACCTTGCCTATTTCTATGTAGCCGTAACCGGTTTCAGGGCGTGAGGGAGGAATCCCAAAAACAGCGAGGTTCCCTTGCTTGACGGCTGCGGCGGCAATAGCGGCATTGTCTTTAAAAGTTTCCGGCGGGTTAATGATGTGATCGCTTGTAAGGACAAGCATATTTTTGCCGCCGAAAAGGTGCGAATTAACAACGGCGCATGCTATTGCGGGAGCCGTATTTTTTGCGGCAGGTTCGCTTATTACAAGCAGGCGTTTTTTTTCCGCCGCGCTTAATTTAGCGGCGTTAGTCATTACATGCGGTATGTGAGGCTTTCCGGCGATTATGATAACTCGTCCGCTCTTTCCGGTAACCGACAGAGCGCGTTCAAGCGACATGGAAAAAAAAGTGGATTTTTCCGAAACAGGCAAGAATTGTTTTGGCAGCCGCGAACTGCTTGCAGGCCAAAGCCGTGTGCCGGAGCCTCCTGCCATAATAAGACATTCGTCAAACATAATACGCAATTGTAAAATCATTGTCTTTTATTTGCAACTGTTTATGTTTTTTAGTTATAATGATCTGTAAAGGTGTTAATTATGGCGGACAAATATGTTGCGCTTACTTTTGACGACGTACCTCAGTCAAAATCGGAACAGCTTCTTGATATACTAAAAGAAAATAATGTTAAAGCGGCATTTTTTGCAGTTGGGCAGTATATCCGCCGTAACCCCGACGCTATAAAACGGATGATAGCCGAAGGTCATGAGATTGGAAATCATTCGGATGACCATAGTTTTCTAGGCGTAAAAGGAAAGTTGAATGAAAGAGAAATCAGACAGAATTTAGCCGCAGTACAGGAAGCGGTTAAAAGTATTACCGGTTCATGCCCTGTTTATTTTCGCGCGCCTTACTTTGATTATTCCGATGAACTTCTTGTGATTGCAAAAGAAATGGGAATGCCTGTAATAGGAGCGGCAATTGATTCGCAGGACTGGGCTGCGTCAATAACCACAGGACAAATAGTAAGCAATGTTATGAATACTGCAAAAGACGGCGGTATTATCGTTTTGCATGAACACAGTGAAGGCGATTTGGATCGAACTATAAGGGCAATACCTCTTATTGTTAATGAACTGCGCAGGGAAGGATATGAAATTATGTCTTTGGGAGAGCTTGTCAAAAGGAAAGGTGTGTGTCTTGAGGCAGGAAAAATATACAATTCAATTTAATGTTTCAGGCAATATTAATATTGATAGCCATTTAATTTTTTTGTAAACTTAATATATGCAGATTATCACTCTTGGAAACGAGATTTTAAGGCAAAAAGCGGATAATATTAATGAAATAAACGAAGAAACTGAAAAACTTGTCAGGCAAATGCTGGAAATCCTTGTCAGGGACAAGGGCGTCGGACTTGCTGGACCGCAGCTTGGAATTATGAAGCGTATTTTTGTTGTTCATGTCGGGGGCGATACGGAGCGTGTGTTTATAAATCCTTCAATTCTTGAAACATCGCACGAAACCTGCAAATATGAAGAAGGCTGTCTGTCGGTTCCCGGTATTTACGCGAACGTAATCCGCTCTGAATCAATTAAAGTGCAGGCATGGAATGAAAAAGGCCGTCCGTATACTTTGGAAACGAACGGGCTTCTTGCGCGTGTTATTCTGCATGAGTACGATCATCTTGACGGTATTCTTTTTCTGGATCGCCTGACTGAAAATAAAAAGAAAATGCTTATTGCAAAATACGAAAAGAAAAACGCAAAATGAGAGTTTTATTTGCAGGCACTCCCGCTATTGCCGTTCCGTCATTGGAAGTTCTCGGCAGAGAGAAAGGAATAACGCTTGCAGGCGTACTAACAAACCCCGACAAACCAAGGGGAAGGAAGGGAGAAAGCCGGCCGTCTGAAGTATGCGAAGCTGCGCAAAAAATTTTATGCCTGTATAAAGAACAGGGCAGGGAAACATTTCCGATCTTAAAGCCTGAAAAACCGGATGCGGCTGTGCGTGAAGAAGTGAATAATCTAAAACCTGAGCTTTTGGTTTCTTTTGCATACGGGCATATTTTTGGTCCTAAATTTATGGCGCTGTTTCCATTAGGCGGGATAAACATTCACCCAAGCCTGCTTCCTAAATACAGGGGACCTGCTCCTTTGCAGGCGGCAATCATTAACCGGGACGGCGAAACAGGCGTTTCAATTCAAAAGCTGGCGCAGGAAATGGACAGCGGGGATATTCTTGCAGTTGAATACTTGCAGCTAACAGGCGCGGAAACGACGGAGTCTTTAAGCGAAATAGTCTCGCACAAGGCCGCCGGAATGCTGCCTTCCGTGCTTGAAAAAATCGCCAAAGGAGAGAAGGGAATAGCGCAGGATCACAGCAAGGCGAGTTTTTGTTCAATGATTTCAAGAGATTCAGGACTTATTGACTGGGAAAAACAGAGCGCGGCGGAAATTGAGGCAAGAATCCGCGCCCTTACTCCATGGCCGCTTTGCAGGACTATTCATAACGGGCGTGAATTATTTATATTAAAAGCTGTTGTTTTCGATGAAAAGAGCAAGCATGGAAATCCGGGTCAGGTTTTAGGGATTGATAAAAATGGTATATTGGTACAGACAGAAAGCGGAATTCTTGCGGTAACTGAATTACAGTATCAGGCAAAAAAAGCGCTTTTTTGGCGGGACTTTTTGAACGGCGCGCGTGATTTTACAGGATCAAAATTAGGATGAGTCAGGGGAGTTATTAAATGTTTGATTTAAGTTCAATAGAAGATTATGTTGCAGGTCATTTGAGAACGTTTATCCTGCTGGTTGCAGGACTTGTGGTTTTTACAGGCATTATTGCCGTTTTTGTTTTTTTTATCGCCGTCCGAGGAGCGGAACAGACAATGGTTCCCAATGTGGTAGGCAGGGAACTGACAGAAGCCATGCTTGAATTACAGGCAAAGGAACTGTATCCCCGCCTTCAGCTTCGTTATTCGCAGACTTCGCTTGACAAGGGGCTTATTCTGGAACAGGAGCCAAAACCCGGAACCATTGTAAAAGCCGGACGCCGTATACGCATTGTTGTCAGCCAGGGAGTTATTGTCAACAAAATTGACAATTTTATCGGCCGTAACATTGACGAAGTAAAAATGGATTTGCAGACTGTTTACGCATCGACGGGCAGTATACCGCTGCTTACGTTAAAAGAGCCGTTGATGTATGAATTTTCGACTGAAAATCCGGGAACTGTCCTCGCCCAAAAACCGGAACCCGGAACTGATATTTCAGGACCAATGACGCTGGAATTTGTAGTAAGCAAGGGAAGAGAAAACGCTTCTATTGTTATACCTCAGTTAACGGGGCTTAATATTCAAAAAGCTCTTGAAATGATTTCTTCAAGCGGAATAAATTTTCACTTTACGGCAAGGGAAAAAAGAGGGGATGAAAAAGGAGAGACTGTAGTTTCCCAGACTCCTTCGGTAGATACAACAGCCCCGATTAATACAATAGTTCAACTTACTGTTACATATCCTGAAAAACTCAATAACAACGAGATTTTCGGTATTTTCAGTTATTCGATACCCATAAACCCATATCCGCTGGAAGTGCGTCTTGAAGCTTTACCTTCTTCGGGAGAACGTGTGCGGCTTTTTTCCGCGAATTACATTGGCGGCGAATTTACTGTTCCCTACAAATTTCCGGCGGGAACTGTGCTTGTACTTTCCATGTTGAACCGTGAATTACACCGCGAAACAGTGGGCGGATAAAAAAAACGCAGGACAGGCGCGATTTAAATTTACGCCTGCTCTGCGTTTCTATTTTCTTACAGGTTTAGCCTTTAGCTGTTCAGCCTCTTTTCAATAGCGTCAAGTTCGTCGTATAACACTTTGGGCAGTTTGTCGCCGAATTTGGGATAGTGGTTCGCGCGCACGTCGGCGATTTCTTTTTTCCAGCCTTCGGTGTCTACCTTGCAGAGTTCCGCCATATCTTCGGCGCTGACTCCGGCGGGCGGATCAATGGAACCGGGCTTGGGCAGGTTGCCGATGGCGGTTTCAACGCAGTTGTCCTTGCCGTCGCAGCGGTCAAATACCCATGCCAGGGCGCGGCTGTTCTCGCCGTAACCCGGCCACATAAACTTGTCGTCCTTATTTTTGCGGAACCAGTTGCAGAAGAAAATTTTAGGCAGTTTGTCGCCATTGCCTTCGGCTTCGGCTTTCTGTCCCAGCTTAATCCAATGGTTGAAATAGTCGCCCATGTGATAGCCGCAGAATGGCAGCATGGCAAAGGGGTCGCGGCGAACAGTGCCTGCCTTCAAATCCAGCGCGGCGGCGGTAATTTCCGAACCGGTAATCGAACCCATAAACACGCCGTGTACCCAATTCTTGCTCTGGTTAATCAGTGGAACCGTGGATGGCCGCCGTCCGCCGAAAAGGAACGCGCTGATGGGCACGCCTTTGGGGTCTTCCCATTCATCGGCGATAACCGGACACTGTTTTGCCGGAGCGGTAAAGCGGGCGTTGGGATGGGCGACTTCTTCGCCTTTAACGGGTTTGTCGGTCTTGGGAGCGGGTTTTGTATTACCTTTCCAGTCAATGATTTCTTTGCCCGGCGCACCGTAGCCGATTTGTTCCCACCAAATGTCGCCGTCTTCGGTCAGACCGCAGTTGGTGAAGATCGTGTTTTTCTTGATCGATTCCATAGCGTTAAAATTGGAATCGTTGCTGGTTCCCGGTGCGACGCCAAAAAAGCCCGCTTCGGGGTTAATCGCGTAGAGGCGGCCGTCAGGGCCGGGTTTCATCCAAGCAATGTCATCGCCGACAGTCTGTACCTTCCAGCCCGGCAGGGTGGGGATAAGCATGGCAAGGTTGGTCTTTCCGCAGGCGGAAGGGAACGCGGCGGCCATGTATTTTACCGTGCCCTGAGGGTTGGTGATTTTCAATATGAGCATATGTTCGGCAAGCCAGCCTTCATCGCGTGCCAGTACCGAGGCAATACGCAGCGCAAGGCACTTTTTGCCCAACAAGGCGTTGCCGCCGTAGCCTGAACCGTAAGACCAAATTTCTCTGGTTTCGGGGAAGTGGCTGATATATTTATGCTCAAGCGGGGCGCAGGGCCATTTGCCGTTGTCGCTTTCTCCGGCGGCAAGGGGCTTGCCGATAGAATGGAAACAGGGTACATAGAAGCCGTCGCTGCCCAGCACGTCCAGAACCTTCGTCCCGACTCTGGTCATAATGTGCATATTGACCACGACATAGGCGCTGTCGGTGATTTCCACGCCGATTTTGGCGATGTTCGAGCCGACAGGTCCCATGGAGAAAGGAATCACATACATGGTACGGCCCTTCATACAGCCCTTGTACAGACCGGTCATCGTCTTTTTCAATTCCGCTGGGTCAATCCAGTTATTGGTAGGTCCGGCGTCGTCCTGGCTTTTGCTGGCAATATAGGTGCGGTTTTCCACCCGCGCCACGTCCGAAGGATCGGAACGGAAAAGGTAGCTGTGCGGCCGCGCTTTCAGCGGTGTTGCAAGCTTTGCGTCCAACAAGACTTTAATCATCCGATCATATTCAGCCGGACTGCCGTCGCATACTTCAACAGAATTCGGCATCATAAGAGTAACTGCATCTTCTACCCATTTTTTGAGTTTTGAATGTTTTAATTCGTTTAAATTCATTTGTATCTCCTTATTTCAATATTTTTCATACAAAGACATTTGTCCATTGAAAGAAGAATATACAATAATCGTGAAATACGCAAGTATCCACAATGCCGGCATTGTGCAAACCCTGAAAAATGTCATATAATATAACCTATGGATGACAGAAAAAAGAGAATAGATGATCTTTCAAGAAATAATCAGGAAAATCGCGTGTCTTTAGACTCTTTACTTGAAAATTTCGGGGAAAATCTGTACCTGCGCACAAAGGACATGAACGCGGATTTTGAAGATATAAACCAATACAACGTACTTTTGCGGGATATTGCCGAATCAAACACTGCAATCGGAAAAATCGAGAAAAAAAACCGCCGTTTTAAGGAACTTGAAGAAACAATTGAATTAAAGGAACAGGAAGAAAAAGAAAGAGCTAAGGAAATGTCGGGTATTTACCGCAGACTTGGCAAGGCTTTAATGGAAAACAGCAATTATAACAATTTTACTTCCCTTTTTAGGGAGCAGGCGGATGCGCTTACCTCTAAAATGGAATCACTTGAAAGCCGTATAAGTGAACTTGAGAACAAGGACGGCGGAAATGTTTTTACATGGATAGGGAAAAGCGCTCAGGGGCTTGTTCTGCGCTCGTTCCTGTCCAAGGCGCAGGAAAGCCAGGAACAGCTTTACTATAATGCCGGAGAGCACTACAGCGACCGTGAACCGCTTTCACAGGATGATGAAGTTGCCGCAATACGAGCTGAAGTTGACGAACTTCGCGCTTTTTCCCGCGCCGCCATGAACGATATTTCGATATTAAAAGATGAAAAACGGATAATTTCCGCAAGTTTTGATATTGACGGTAATCCGCAAAAACAGATTCAAACTGTCAGGAATCATATAGCGCAGGTCAGGGAAGAAATAAAGAACCTTTACAGGAATTTCGGCGCTCAAGCGGCTGGAATAATGGATGCCGAAATAAAGCCTGAGCGCAAATATTTTATTGATACTATTGTAACAGCCGAAGACGGAGAAATAATCGGAAGGGCTGTAAGGCTTAATCAGTCAATTGTAGAAAATGAAAAAGCAATCGGAAAATTGAAAGTGTCTATTTCAATAGATGAGGAAAAGGCAAGGATAGAAAAGTTTAATAAATCAATTCAGGAAAAAAAGGATCGTATCGTCGATCTGGAAAAATCCATAGCGGATTTGGAAGATAATATTCGGGAATCTGAAACTCAAATTCAGGAATTGCAGAAACAACTGTAAATCATCTTCGCGGAGTAAATATGGCAGTTAAAAAGCCTGTAAAAAAAACAAAAACGGCAGTTAAATCCAAACCGGCTAAACCTGCGGTTAAATCCGCAGCCGCCCCAAAAAAGGACGAAACGCAGAAAACGAAGCCGGCTGTTAAATCCGGAAACACAGTTTACGACGAATCAAAAATAAAAACGCTGTCTTCACTTGAACATATAAGGCTGCGGACAGGTATGTACATCGGGCGTTTGGGAGACGGCTCAAATCCCGATGACGGAATATACGTTCTTTTAAAGGAAGTTATTGACAACGGCATTGACGAGTTTATCATGGGTAACGGAAAACTCATTGAAACAGCCGTCAAAGATATAGACAAACCCGGAGCGGCAACCGTAAAGGTACGCGACTTTGGGCGCGGCATTCCGCTTGGAAAACTTGTTGAATGTGTTTCTGTAATCAATACGGGAGCGAAGTACAACGATGATGTTTTTCAGTTTTCTGTCGGGCTTAACGGAGTAGGCACAAAAGCCGTAAACGCGCTTTCCGTGTACTTCAGGGTCGTCGCCGTGCGCAACGGCGAGTATGCGGAGGCGATCTTTGAGAGGGGAAAGCTTAAAAGCGAACGCAAAGGAAAATTAAAAGAAAAAATGAAGGACGGAACCTTTGTTGAATTTACCCCCGATCCTGAAATATTTAAAAGTTATGTTTTTAACAGGGAATTTATAGAAAAGCGAATACAAAATTACGCATACCTTAACGCGGGGCTTACGCTGTCGTTTAACGGAAAACAGTTTGTTTCCAAACGGGGGCTTTACGATTTGTTATCCGAAGAAACAGGCGATGACGGACTTTATCCGCTTGGTTATTACAGGGGAGAACATTCACCTAACGGTCAGCTTGAAATTGCCTTTACACATACAAACAACTACGGCGAGGAATATTTTTCGTTTGTAAACGGTCAATTTACTTCTGACGGCGGCACTCATCTTTCCGCCTTTAAAGAAGGTTTTTTAAAGGGTATTCAAGCCTTTTATAAAAAGGACTACAGAAGCGAAGATGTCCGCGAAGGCGCGACTGCCGCAATAGCGATAAAACTTAAAAATCCGGTCTTTGAAAGCCAGACAAAGAACAAACTCGGCAATTCTGACATCCGCGCATGGATTGTGCAGGAAGTGCGCAATGCCGTAGAAGACTGGCTGCACAAAAATCCCGAAGCCGGCAAAAAACTGGAACAGAAAATAATCGCCAACGAAAGCCTTCGCACGGAACTAAACGCGGTAAAAAAAGAAGCGCGCGAAGCTGCAAAAAAAATCGCGCTGAAAATCCCGAAGTTAAAGGACTGCAAGTACCACCTTGAAGACGGAGATGACGGAAAGGAATCTACAATTTTCATAACTGAAGGCGATTCCGCCGCAGGTTCGATTGTTTCCAGCCGCGATGTGATGACACAGGCGATTTTTGCCCTGCGCGGCAAAGTGGAAAATGTGTACGGTAAAAAGCGCGCGGCAATATACAGAAACGAAGAACTGTTCAACATGATGATGGCGCTGGGTATTGATAATGATACAGAAGGCCTGCGTTACGAAAGAATAGTAATCGCCACAGATGCGGATTTTGACGGTTTCCATATACGCAATCTGTTATTAACTTTCTTTCTGTCATATTTTGAAGAACTTGTAACCGCAGGTCATGTATTTATTCTTGAAACGCCTCTTTTCCGCGTACGCACAAAAAAAGAAACGCGCTACTGCTACACGGAAAAAGAGCGGGACGAAGCGGCATCCGCGCTAGGTTCGCAGAGCGAAATAACCCGCTTTAAAGGACTCGGCGAAATAAGCCCGAAGGAATTCGGCCAGTTTATAGGAGAGGACATGCATCTTGTTCCGGTTTCTGTAAATACCCTTAAGCAGGTTCCGCAGGTACTGAATTTTTACATGGGCAAGAATACGCCTGAAAGACGCGACTACATAATGAAAAATCTGATTAAAGATGCAGGTTAAAATTTTATAAATAAAAGTTATAAAAAGTATTTTTATTAATAATAATTTTTGCTTGTAAAAAAAACATATCCGGTATATATTTATAAAAAATATTATTTTTAAAGGAGTCTGTTATGCCAGCAAAGTTTACAGTTTATTTGGATAAAGCGAATAAATATCGTTTTAATTTAAAAGCCGCCAATGGAGAAATCATTGCAGCGGGCGAGAGCTATCCCGACAAGAAATCCGCGCTAAAAGGTATAGCTTCTATAATGAAGAATGCGCCTGTCGCAAAGATTGTTGATACTACCGTTAAGGAAGGAACTGTAAAGGCAGGTAAGGGGAAAAAGCCTGCTGCCGGAAAAAAGCCTGCTGCCGCCAAGAAACCTGTTGCCGCAAAAAAACCTGTTACTGCCAAAAAACCTGTTGAAGTGAAACCCCCTGTTATTATTGAGGAAAAAAACCCTGCTGAATAAGGCAAAGCAGAGAGGGGGCATTTTAAATACTTTTTTTGCCCCCTTAAATTTGTAAGATATAACTTTTCTAAAGCTGAATTCTTTTGAGCTGAAATGTATTAGATTTTTACTTTTTGTTCCGGTCCGACAAGCTGTAATAATAAAAAAATTAATTGAAGATACAGCTTAAAATTTTTGAAAAATCGCCGATATATTACTAGAATTTAATCATTATATGAAGAAAGTTTATTTTGTAATAATTTTGGCATTTTTTGCAGTTTTTTCCTATGCTGATGACGTTGTTGAAACGCTCCCTCCCAATAACAATATTTTTGTTGAGGGAACGGCATTCAGGGCGGATCACCGTGAGTTTTTTCAGACAAATTTCAACATGGAAGCTACTGCTCTTGGATATACCATAACAAACAACAGAACTGAAGCCGGGTATATTTACAGATACAATGTTGTTCAGAATATGGTCATGTACAGCGACGGCACACAGCGGTCGGCTCCGGCGGATGAACCTCAATATGTTATACAGATGAGCGTTATCAGGAATTCGGATGATTTTGAGGTTCTTTCCTACAGTTTTCCTTTTACCGATCTTGATGAAATATACGAATACAACCAGTTTCTGTTTTTCAGGGCAAATTTACCGTTTGCCGAAGGCGAAGAAAAAATTGTGTATATTTCACCCGATACAAGCTGGAGAGAGAAGTGGATTTATTTAAGGGTGTCCTTTGATTATCCGATTACGTTTTATGCCCTGCAGCCTGACGGATTGTTTGAGGGAAAAGCACTTTGGAACGGACCAAAGAACGCTATTAAAAACCCTGATTCGTTTTCCATACCGTTAAATCACAGAGTTAGCGCTCTGCCGGGAGCGACAGTAGGCGTGGAAGTGCAGTTCCTGAACTTTATGAGCGTTGAGGTTAATTTTCAGATAAGTATGGGAGATACTGTCAGTAATACATTCTTCAATATGGCAGCAGGGGCACAGCTTAAATTTCCGCTTAAATTCGCGGACAATTTAATGATAGAGCCTTACGCAGCTTTTTCATATCCGCTGAACAAATCCAGTATTTTTGCAAGTTTTCCGCCTTTTTCAATGGGCGGCGGCGTACAAGTTTGCACAAAGGGCGGCAAAAACGGCGCGTTTTTTATTGATGTAAATTATATGTTTTCTCTAAAAAACGCCGCTATGTATAATCAATACAAAGCAAAAATATCAGACGGAAGCACAGAATATTTGTTTTCAAACCCTGAAGCTATTAACTATAAACGTTTTGTCATAGGTCTTGCGGTAGGGTACAAATACGGGCTTTTTACCAGGAAGAAGTAGAGCCTTTTAGTTGATAAAAGGTAAAGCTTCTTAATCTTCCGCACTGTTTAAGGTCGAGTCAGCCGTTCTTTTATCTCTTCGATTGACAGTCCCTGTTCAAAAAGTTTCAGGATTTCCTCACGCGCTTCTTCACGACCTTGAACTAAACCTTCTTCCCTGCCTTTTCTATGAGAGGCGTTTTGCATACTCGTCAAGTCGCACATCGCCCTGAACCTTACAAGGTAGGCGCGCTGCGCGTCTTCATCTCCGGTTACATATAACAGCCTTTCATCCGCTGTCTGTATCGCGCTGTCCATCTTTACTACCTCCTCCAGCAATTCAGGCGTACTGCTTCTGTCAAACCATGTCAGCCAACAGTTAAGGGGATCGTTTAGCTTTCCCCTTGTCTTCCTGTATTTTACCATGTTTATAAAGTGTATTTCCAGCGAATTTGTCAGAATTACTTCTCTCTCATTATCATCGCGCAGGCGGAAACAACTGTGAAAAGAACGGGTATTGATATATTCAAAATCAATTATGTTGATCGCTATCACATCGGGCAATTCACTGTAATCCTGTCCCGCTTTCAGGCTTTTTATAAATTCCTCGCTCCAGTAAAAAAGGCTTCTTTTGTCCATGTTATGTTCGTTGCGAAGCTGTACCTCGACATTGACTTTTGTTTTACCGTGCAGGACGGCTCTTACGTCAAAGGTAACCGACTTGTCGCCGATGTTTTCGGGTGTGAAGGTCTTATTTTCAAGGATTTCAACAGAGGTGAATTTATCGTCTCCTGTTTTTCCCAGAACCGCGTTAATAAAGCCCAGAAGTTGAATTTCATCGCCTCTCTCTCCCATAACTTTGTAGAAAAGGAAGTCGTTGAGAGGGTCATACAATGACGACCTTGTAGTTATTTTTTTCATACCCTTATATGGGTATGAGGGTGTGATTTTGCTTTATCGAAACGGAAAAATTAAATCAACAGTACTAAGCCGGTAATAGACTGCTATTAGCACTCTAATACCAATCAAGTACCACTCAACACCGACTAAAGCGGCATATAAGGACTAAACCAATTCCCCGAAAAAGCCGCAAAGACCGCATTGTACCTTGTACCGGTCTTTACAGGTATCGTTTGTAAGCCGTACTGAGACCGACTAAAGTGGGTGTTGAGTCGGTGTTGGGTCGGAAGAAAGCCGCAAGTTAGTGCGCTGTATAGTTTGTTACAGACTGCCGGTACAGACATCAGTACAAGGCTGGTATTAGCGCACAAGGGCAAAAAAAGACCGCCTGTGCCGGTTTTGTCCGGCGCAGGCGGCTTTTTTCAGCTTTTAAGAAATTGATCAGTCATTAAAAATCACTAAACCTTATTGTAATTGGAGCTGTAGCAAGAGGTGCACTGTCCGAAGTTCTTGTGAATACTACTGACACAGAAGTATTCTTTGCAGTAAAGTTAGAAACGTTAATAGTATAGTTTATTTGTCCGGCAGTTGCTCCTGCTAAAAGGGTTCCCTGCCCATTTTGCCATCCAACAGTTGTGATGCCGGTAGTAGTTAAATTAATTGTTACTACAGGTTGAGTGAGAGCCTTTGATAGAGATATAACAAAACCGGTAGAAGCATTACCGGTAAGGGCAAAGTTACCGGAAGTACCAACTTCTTGTATAGTATAAACAATATCAGTTGGAGCCCCTGAAATATCGGTAATACTAAGGTTACCGGAACCAACATTCAAAGGAGCAGGAAAGATATCGTCATCAAACCCGGCGTAGGCATACGAACTGGTCATGTTTCTATAAACGTGAAGTATCTGATAAAGGTAAGCATGGTGAGTAGTAGCGGCGGTGTCATTCAGAGTGAAAAGTACTTTGTAATATCCTGATGGAATAGTAATACTGCCTGAGTTTGTATCTTTTATATCAAAAGGGGAGCCGGCTACTTGGTTACCTGAAGTGAAACCGACAACTGCCATTTCAGCGGTGTCAAGGATCGATGGTGAAATGTTAGAAATATCAATGTTATATGTAAAAGTTCCGGTTCCTGGGCTGTTGTTTAATGTTTCTCCAGGAGCAAATAATTTAGTTACGATAGGATCACCACTCAAGTTTAACGTTACCCCAGGTGTAACAGTAACAGGATCGGTGCCTTCATATGTACCGTGTCCTATAGCTGCTGCCTCAACGGTGGATGCAGAAGTCAAGGCTGTAGCACTCGTATAAACAATTACACTTAATCCGGAATAGGCTCTTGCAGGTATATTAGAGATAGTACCGCCGCTATTAACACTTACGGAATAAGAGAGAGACGGTGTAGCATGTTCAAATGTTACCCAATACTTTCTATTACTAGGTAATGAGGCGGGTAGAATTGTCCGTGAATCGTTTCTGTTGTTTATTGACAGCTTGACTCTTCCCGTGCCGGGAGCAGTGGGTTCATCTCCACCCTCTAATAATCCGCTTACCGGGGACGTACAGCCCATTATAAGCACCGTTGTCAAAACCATTACCGCCAGCGCAGTGAAAATTACGCTCTTCCTTGTGTTAATTTTCATTTTTTTCTCCTTATCAATTTATTTAACGCTTCTTATGAAGCAATTATCCCGTATATATTATAATAGTACAATATTTCAGGCTGTTTTTCAAGCTGTCCGCCCCGCAAATATAGTTTCATGCCTGCTACCATTGTAACTGTTGCTCCTCCTTACTCAGAAATCAGTAAACCTGATTGTAATTGGAGCTGTAGCAAGAGGTGCACTGTCCGAAGTTCTTGTGAATACTACTGACACAGAAGTATTCTTTGCAGTAAAGTTAGAAACGTTAATAGTATAGTTTATTTGTCCGGCAGTTGCTCCTGCTAAAAGGGTTCCCTGCCCATTTTGCCATCCAACAGTTGTGATGCCGGTAGTAGTTAAATTAATTGTTACTACAGGTTGAGTGAGAGCCTTTGATAGAGATATAACAAAACCGGTAGAAGCATTACCGGTAAGGGCAAAGTTACCGGAAGTACCAACTTCTTGTATAGTATAAACAATATCAGTTGGAGCCCCTGAAATATCGGTAATACTAAGGTTACCGGAACCAAGCGGCGGCTTTATGATTACCTTTAAAACCCAAAAATCACCAGTAGTGTGCTTGTTAGTATATTGAACGAAAACATAGTCATTTTCGGTATCCGATGCAGGCAGTTCTATTATGCTCATATTTTCCAGAAAACTGGGAATAATATTATTTTCGTATCCCCAATGAGAGGTTTTTTTAACGAATTCATAAATACCGATACTGAGGTCGGTATTGTACTTTGTGTAATTAGTGTTGTCTCCTATGCCAGAACTTAAATCAGGGCTATTGCCTGTTCTGTAAGCTGAAGTATGGGCTTCTGCCCAACTACTACTATCTTTTATATTAACTTTCATTACTTCGTAATTTTTGGTTGGGTCTATTACACTTGCCAAATTGAGATAATATTTATTTGTGTTATCGCTTGGGTAAATGGTTACTGTTCCGCTACTTACTTGGGCTTTTGTGTTATCATTGGTATCTGAAAGCTTGAAGTATGCATAGCTTCCGCTTGTGAACTCTTTGGCAGATTTTACCCTGTAAGTAGTATTGTTGGTAAGCCCGTTTATTTGGCTTACTCCTTTTACTATGTTTTCCAGTTTTTCGTCAAGGGTTCCTCTATTCGTAACAAAATAAGTGTCAATGAGTGTACCGTTTCCTTCTAATTCTTCTACCCTGTAATATTTACTTGGGTTAAGCCCTGAAATTCTACCGTTTCCTGCGCTAAGCCCGGTATCGCTGCCGGAGCCTATTATAACTCTTCCCGCGCCTTTTTCGACTTGATCTACTACTCTATCATTATTCATGAAGCTGCCGACATCAACCGGCTGTACGCATACGCTCATTACCATAGTAAAAACGCATAAACATGTGAATTTTATGATTTTAAGGCGAATTTTTAATGGCACTTTATAAATATACAATAAAAAGCGGTTTTTTTCAATGTGAAAATGAGAATATGGACGAGCGGGTATCATCGCCATCGCGCTGTGCCTCCAAAAACAGGCTTTTTTGACTCCATATAAATAGGCTGGTTTTGTGATTTAGCGGTTTGTTCAATAAGTCATAACTTAAATATATCATAAAAGAAAACAAAAGAAAAGGATTGCGTTGTCTCTAAAAATTGACAATCACATACAAACATTGTATTTTCAAGTGGCGAAAGCATATCTTCAAAATATAAATATGTTGTATAGTATTTTCGCATTCCGGTAAAGCAAAATAACGCCTCCGCACCCATATAAGACGGAGGCTCAAATGAAAGAAAAGATGATTTCACCTTTATTTGACTATGCTTTCTCGGAAATATTCGGCAACCAGAA
>Ga0268262_10000980_pt1 | contig 36867 bp, 34 predicted proteins | sample TergutNc150P3_FD_190354 | JGI IMG/M metagenome (GOLD analysis project Ga0268262, IMG submission 190354) | Nasutitermes corniger P3 segment gut microbial community from laboratory colony in Florida, USA - Nc150 P3 (SPAdes) (version 2) | ecosystem: Host-associated > Arthropoda: Insects >...
GAAAAGAAATTGAAAGTCATGAAGGAAAAGAAACTTTACAACGGCAAATTCAGCGCCCTGACGCATTTTTTCGGCTACGAAGGACGCTGCGCGTTTCCTTCAAATTTTGACGCCGACTACTGCTACAGTCTCGGCTACAGCGCCTTTGCGCTGATCGCTTCGGGACTGACAGGCTATCTTTCCAGCGTAAGGAATCTAACCGCTCCCGCGGACAAGTGGAGCGCCGGAGGAGTGCCCCTTACAATGATGATGGACCTTGAACATCGGCACGGCACAAAAAAACCTGTTATAAAGAAAGCCCTTGTTGAATTAGACGGCAAACCTTTTAAAACATTTGAAGAAAAACGCGGAATATGGGCGGAAAAAACATGCTTCCTTGTTCCCGGATCAATTCAATATTTCGGGCCGCCAGAAGTCTGCGATACCACGACTGTAACGCTTCGCCTTGAACACGGTTTATAAATACAGGACTAACAAGACAAACCAAAAGTTCGCGCAAGTCCTATGCAGATTCGCCGTTTTAGTCTGCGAGGGAGTGTAAATGAAAAACAAAATATCTCTTTTTCTGTTATGCGCAATTGCGTCGGGGCTTTGGGCGCAGACAATTCAGGAGAATCAGCTTACTTTAAAAAAGGTAGTTATCCTTACATCAGGTCTTGCCTACTATGAACATTCAGGTTCATTGTCAGGGAACGCCGGATTAAACCTTCAGTTCAGGCTGGATGCGGTAAACGACGCGCTTAAAACTCTTGTTATTAACGATCCGTCTTCCGCAAACCCGTCGATCACTTACCAGTCGGAACAGACTCTGCTTCAAACGTTACGCAGTTTAAAAATCGATCTTTCCGATGAGCCGGGTATGGCTGTTATTCTCTCAAGGTTAAGAGGCGCGGAAGTGGAAATTGCAGCCCCCACCGCCCACACGGGCAGGATTACCGGCATTGAGTACCGTTCCGCATTTTCCGGACAAATCTATGAAAACGAACCATGGCTTCTGTTAAGCGCAAAAGAAGGAATGAAAATTTTTAACTTAAAAGAGATAAGCTCGATAAATTTCAAGGACAAGTCCATAGAGCAGGATTTAAACCGCGCTCTCGATTTAATTGCGGAATCAAGGAATTCTTTCTCGCGTCAGCTTATGGTTAATCTACCCGGGAGCGGAAAAAGAAACGTCTCGATAAGCTATGTTATTCCTTCCCCTGTCTGGAAAGTTTCATACCGTCTGGATTTAGGCGCAGTAAAACCGCTTTTTCAGGGTTGGGCTATTGTCGACAATGACAGCGACACCGACTGGAACAATGTAGAGCTTTCGCTTGTCGCGGGTCGGCCTTCTTCCTTTGTTCAGAACCTCTACCCTCCCTATTATGTTTCCCGTCCGGTACTCCCCCTTTCCATCGCGGGAACTGCCGAGGCTGCGGTGTATGAAAAAGACTATTCCGCTTCTGCAAGAGCAAGATTGGAAAGCGGTGTGCAATTTGAAATGGCAAAGGATGCAGTTGAAGGGCAAGAAACATTTGGATACAGCAGCAGAGCCGCCGCGCCGTCCGCTAATGTTACAGGCGGAAATGTGCAAACAGCCGCTGGCAGTGAAGCGGGCGGTCAATTTGAATTTACAATTAAAAACCCTGTAAGCCTTAACCGCCGAATGAGCGCAATGCTGCCCCTTGTAGAATCCCAAATTGACGCGCGCAAAATTCTTATTTACAGCGGCGCAGGCAGTCATCCCAGACTTGGCGCGGAACTGAAAAATACAAGCAAGATGAAACTTCCAGCAGGTCCCATTACGGTCTATGACGGCGGAGTTTACTCAGGAGACGCTCTTATCGAGTTCTGGAATGAGAACGAAAGCAGGTTAATCTCCTTTGGGGACGACCTTTCCGTAACGGCTGTTACGGGCAGCACGACAACCAACGCGGTAAGCACGGTAAATATTTCAGGCGGCGTTATGACAATTAACCGGAGCCTCTCATATATCAAAACATACACATTTGTAAATTCAACTTCCGCAGCCAAACAATTGATACTTGAACATTCAAAAACAGCTAACACAAATCTTGTTAGCCCCGCGGCTAACGATCAAACAGCGTCAAATTATCGTTTTAACGTAACGCTTCCCGCAAACCGTGAAACGGTTTTTACCGTGAACGAGCAAAGACCCATATCGGAAAGAATTACGCTTGTTTCCCAGCGCCCCGAGACAATTTTAAGCTACACTACTAATCAGGAAATTCCGGCTCGCGTACGCGAAGCTTTGCAGCGGGCTGTGGAATTGAAGAAGGACGCGGACGGGGCTGATCTTGCGGTAAAGGAAATTGAAGAACAGCGAAGCCACTTAATAGCGGATCAGGACAGAATTAGGCGCAACCTTGAAGCGGCGGGAAACCAGACACAGCAGGGAATGGAATACTTAAGGCGGCTGTCGGCTCTTGACGGCGATATTGACGCTATGGCTCCGGCTCTTGATAAAGCAAGAACAAACGCAAAGAACGCGCAGCAGGCTTACAGTAATTATCTTTCGGGGCTTAATTTGTAGCGTTAAATTTTCCATATATATCTTTAGGCGAGCGGGATAAAACCCTTACGGGTGTATGAGGGGTTAATTCACGCTTGCCTTAGGCGGTGTTACCATGTGCGTTAACTAACAAAGGTATTCCTTACAGACTTTTGCCACGTTCTTTTTGATAGAATTTGATGCGTCGACTGTGGAAGCTTCAAGGACTAAGGTCAAATCCCTTGCAAAACGCTTCATTTTTTCAAATTCATACTCAGTTTGAGTGGAAACATTGGGAATAACAGGCTTAAATAGCTCAAATACTTCGATTTCGAGGGCTTTTGCGATATTTACAAGGGTAAGCGCTGTAATCCAACCCTTACTTGTCTCAATTGCCGACAGGTAATTGGCGGAAATACCGACTTTTTCTGATAAAAGAAGCTGGTTCCAACCCCTTCTATTCCTGTATTTTTTGATGTTTTCTGCTAAAACTGATCTTAATTCTTTTTCTTCCATAAAACACAAGCTAATGACTTCCATTTTACTTATATAGGACAATATTAAAATAAAGTATAACTTGTACTTGACAATTCCATATTATGGATATATTCTACAAAAAATTGATGTTTATTACTAAATACAAGGAGTTTATTTTATGAAGAGAAGTCATTTTTCAATCTTGGGATTGCTGACAATTTTTCTGGCAATTGGTTTAATTGTAGGATGCGGAGGCGCAAATAACGACCAATATTATAATCCAAATGATTATAATACTCTTAATGTATCTGCTGATGGTTATTCTTCTTCATCTACTACCAAATTGACTTTATCATTTCATCAATCGGTGACAGGACTTTCCGAAAACGACATCACCTTATCCGGTGTGTCAGGCGTGGTAAAAGGAACTCTCAGAAGTGATAATTTCTATTTCTCACAGTACATTTTGCCTATCAGTGGTTTTAAGGAAAGTGGGACTTTAAATGTTAAGGTTGTAATATCCGGTAAAGAATACAGTTCGTCTGTGAGGATCTACTATAGTAGCCCTGCCGATGGAATTTACTTAGGGATTATTAAATTTGCTGGAAATGCTGAAAGCATAGAATATGATATTAATGATTCAAACATTGATATGCCTGTTTTACTAAACTCTAATGTGAAAGATGGATTTAAGAATAGGCTCAACTATGGTTATGAAATTGCCAGGGAAGCTGGTACTGTAGTTTATTATGCCGTACATAAAGCTCTGGCAAATCTAAAAATCAGTGAAAACAAGTTACCTGAAAATCCTGATTCGGTATATATAATTACTTTTACAGACGGATTGGATAACCAGTCAACTGGTCTATCAGTGATTTCTCCGATTGAAAACAAATCCTTTACTACCACAGCTGATTATATAACATACGTCAAAGATCAAATTACGAACCGCAAAATTAACGGCAAAGGAATTACCGCATATTCGATAGGCGTAAAAGGAAGCGATGTAACGGATTCTGCGGGATTTACGACTTCTCTACAAAACATTGCCAGTCCCGGTAAAAGCAAAGAATTAACCAATTTCAGCGACGTAAGTTCAACGTTCAATGAAATAGCAGATGGGCTCATTCAAGGGTCAAACTTAACCTTGACTACAACTTTGCTAGAATCCAATACTAAAGTCAGAATGACATTTGACTCCCGTACTCTATCTGATGCCGGCACTTCGATTAAATACATTGAAGGTACAATTATAGCAGTTGGAAATAATTATACCTTCACTAATATTAAATATGCCGGAGGAATTTCTTCCGATGCTGGACCAGGTCCTATAACAGGAAATATAATCAGTACGACGAGCGGTCCGATAGTCAAATTTCTTTTTAGAAATATTACAGGTTATAATTACATTACGGACAGGGCAAATACGAAACAGTGGCTTATGCGTCCCGGTACATCGACATGGCAAGTAAACAGTGAATACGCATCTGATAAAGCGGATTTTGGTAATACTATTATCTACCTTGTATTAGATTGCAGCACTTCTATGAATGCTTCTAATATAAGTTATATCCGTGAAACTGTAAAAGACTTTATTGATAAAATTTACAACGCCCGGTACGGTAATTAACCTACGACAATCTGACTTCTCACGAGCGGTCAGATTGTCATATTACTGATACATAAACGCAGAACAACGTATATCTTGTTTGGGTATCATCAACACAGACCAGAAAACAAACTAAGGTTTTTAAGGAGTAAAACAATGGCAAAAAATAAAATCTTTTCGGTAATTCCGGCGATTACGCTGGTATTATTAATGACAGCTTGCGGCGGCACAAGTTTACTCGGTAATATCCCGCCTGAAAACAACGGTAACAACGGAAATAATAATGGCAACAACGGCGGCGCTCAACAACCGGGTACGCAGCAGCCAAGCGGCACCGGCTACAGGGTGGCATATTCCAATGACGGTATAAACTGGACTATATCGTCTGACAGAACTTTTAACAGCGGCGGTTATTTTCCTTTATGTGATATTGTTTATGGCAACGGTACGTTTTTATTACAATATAAAGTAAATTCAGAATACAAGCTTGCGTATTCATCAGACGGTATAAATTGGAATTTATCAGAATACCAGTTTGACGACTGGCGCAACATTACTTTCGCCAAAGATAAATTTTTTGCGGCAACAGTAGACAGTAACGTAGCAACGTATTCAGAGAACGGCATAAACTGGACAAATGTTACCATAACTGCTTTTGGCGGCGGTGTTTGGCCTAATAACGGCTTTGTAAGAGCTGTAGCGTATGGAGACGGAAAATATATCGCGGTTGGTAATAAAGAAGGAAACTCTTTTAAGAATTACGCATATTCAACAGACGGCGTAACATGGACACTCGGAACCGGCGATTTTACCAGTAGCGCAGCAAAATTGTTTATTATCTGGGGTAATGACGTTTGGGTTGCGTCTAACGGTTGGACCAGTACGGATTATTCCGTTAACGGCGGCACTACATGGAGACCTGCGTATATAATGGATCAATATAACTACCCCTCCTACGCTTTCGGCGGAGACATTGACGATATTGCCTTCGGAAACGGCAAGTTTGTTATGGTTGGAAGCAGGCAGTCTACATCATCAGGCGTAATAGTCTGTTCGGAAGACGGCGTTAACTGGACTGTCTCGGAAAGTGGCTTTGGTAGTTATGTATCATGTACAGCCTTCGGCAACGGAAAGTGGACGGCGGGAGTACATTATGAATACGGCGGCGACAAGGTTATATATTCGCCTGACGGCATAAACTGGACAGTACCAAGTAACACAATTTTTGGAAACAGCGGAGAAATCCACGACATTGCATTTGGCAACGGCAAGTTTGTCGCTGTTGGGTATGTTAAATAGCAGTATATAACAGCCTATTTGATTTTAAGAACTCATGACGGCAGAGACAATTTAAGTCATCATTCCATAATCTTTTCTGCTATATAAAAAAAGCTATCATTTCTTAAAGTAATTAGACGACTAAATTCTGTTTCTGTATATTTTTTATTATCCCAATCCCAGGCATTAATCATAATTATTAATTTATTATCTGCAAAAAATAAAAAATATTCAATTTCGTTATTTTTCATGGTCATTGCTTTTACTTTTCCTGAATAATCCTTTCCAATAATGTTTTCATCAAAAAGTCCATAATTCATCCCTGCAAACATACCTAAGAAGTATTCATACTCTAATATATCATTTTTATTAATACCGCTACTAAAACCGTTACCTTCATAAATATGATATTCAATATCATCAAATATTACCTCATTGTTGTTAATGTTTACAGATAATCCAAGTTTTTCTGTTTCTATTTCCCTAACGCTGTCACCGGTGAATACAGAGTTATATAAATGTGAATATGCAGAGGTTATCTCATAAACTCCATCTATCATAAAATCAATTTTCGGTTTTTCAATAAATATACTTTTCCAACTGCCGTTGTCATAAGTATAATTCCCTGCTTTACTTCCATTTTCCAGATAATAATTAACAAATTCATTTCCAAATGCACGTACATCTATAATAATTTTTTCACCAATAATAATGTTAACAATTTGATTTGATGAAAACGCAAATTTGTCAATTTTAAACACACTATCAGGAATTGTAACGCTTTTGAGTTGATTCCATGCAAATGACGCCTCCTCAATAGAATATATACCATTGGGAATCGTAACATCTGTTAGTTGATTCCATGCAAATGCATTTTTTCCAATACTGTATAAACTATCGAAAAATACAACACTCTTGAGCCGGTTCATGGCAAATGCTGAATCTCCGATATAATATTTTTTGCTATTACCTGGAAATTTAACATTTGTAAGTTGATTTTTATAAAACGCTCCCTCTCCTATAATACCTATGCCATCCGGAATTATTATGTTGGTTAACCGATTACCTGCAAATGCATATACATTAATTTGTATTATGCTGCCGGGAATTATTATATCGGTAAGTTGGTTATTCGCAAACGCATACATACCAATATATTTTACACTTCCGGGGATAGTAACTCCGGTGATTTCTTTTTTATAAAATGCTTTATTTCCAATACTAACAACAGGTAAGTTTTGTAAATACTGCGGTATCTTTACATTTTTTCTTTTTCCGGTATAATTTTTAATAATAATTCCTTCACCAACCAAACTATAGGCTTCGTAAATTGGTTCGATTTCTACATCAAAGTCTTCTTCATTGTTATCTTTCTGATAAGAACACGCTGAAACCAATATTAAAATAAAAATGGCAAAATAAATTGTTTTTTTATTCATTATAATGAATTTAATATTTTTTAAATTTTCGTCAAGAAATATTTACATAGCAGAATTGGCAGTATTCGGTAAAATACAACAGACTTCATATCTTACAGAGTTCAATAATACAAAAATAAACGGCATATTAAAATAATATGGGAACCTCTAAAAACTGAAGTTTCATTCCTGTTGATTATTTCTTATAAAAAAATGCTTGGTTTCACGCTCCCGATTCCTTATATTATATGTGTCGATTATTAAGATTGATAAGGGGGATAGAACAATGAAAAGCTTAAAATGGAAATTCCTGGTGTTTTTTGCCGCAGTAGGGTTTCTCATTTCCTTGCTGATGTATATTCCCTACGCTCGTTACATAGAAGATACATACCGCGCCAATCTTAACCATATACTGGAAATGATGGAAAGATGTTACCCTCAGTTGGAAGACCCTGACCGTATGATACATGAAGGAGAAGAAGGGACAACCGAATACTGGAACATAGCTAACGCAATGCACAACACTCAGGAAAGTTTCGGTCTGGCCTATATCTATTATCTGGTTCCTGAAGGCAAAAATTTCCGGTTTGTGTTTGATACGGATACCGATTTATGGGATCACCCCTGGGAGGAAATCTCCACAATTTATGAAGTTGATGAAATTCCCGTTTTAACCGAAGCGTTTAATACAAATCAGTTTCTTATTACCCCAAAACCTTATACCGACGAGTATGGCACTTTTATTTCCGCTTTTTACCCCGTTTCAGACGGAAACAAGGTTGTAGGTTTACTGGCTGCGGATTATGATTTTTCCACCGTACAAAAATCCAGATTCATAGCAAGGTTGATATTGTGCGTTTCTATCGTCCTCTCCCTGCTCGCAGCGTTGGCTCTGTCCCTCTCCATCAGCAGGCCGATCATAAAAGTGGCGGATACCCTAAAGGATATATCGGAAGGAGAAGGGGATCTTACCCGAATCATAGCTATCAGTTCAAAAGACGAGATAGGCAGCCTTGCCCATTACTTTAACCTTACCATGGAAAAAATAAGGAATCTTGTCGGAACTATAAAATATAAAATCAACGGGTTAAACCATACAAGTTTTGAGCTTTCCGTCAATATGGGACAAACTTCTACAGCCGTACAGCAAATTTCATCCAGCCTGGACAATATGAAGAACTTTATGGTCAAACAGGAAAACGGAGCGGCACAGGCGGGCAAGGCGGTAGGGGAAATAAAGGAAAATATAGACAGCCTTAAAAAAATGATAGAAGAACAAACCGACAGCGTAAACATATCATCATCCGCTATAGAGGAAATGACAGCTAACATTCATTCTGTAACTCAAACGTTGGAGGAAAACAGCAAAAATGTCGATGTTTTAACCGAAGCGTCGGAGAACGGTAAAACCGGACTTCAGTTAGTCGCGCAGGAGATACGGGAAATAGCACGTGATTCGGAAGGGCTTCTGGAAATAAATTCCGTAATGAAAAAAATCGCAAGCGAGACTAATTTGCTTTCTATGAACGCGGCAATAGAAGCCGCTCATGCAGGAGAATCGGGTAAAGGTTTTGCCGTAGTCGCGGGAGAAATTCGCAAACTTGCCGAGTCTTCAGGTCAGCAGTCAAAAACCACAGCGGCGATGTTAAGAAAAATTAAGTCATCCATAGACAATATCATAAATTCTTCAAATGACGTGCTGGACCGTTTCGACGCTATAGACTCAAGCGTAAAAACAGTTGCGGTACATGAGCAAAACATTCTGCAGGCGATGGAAGAACAGGAAACGGGCGGTAAACAGATACTGGAATCTATAAGCAGACTAAGGGAAATAACCCATTCGGTCAGAGAAGGCTCTTTTAATATGGCGGAATCAGGCGAGTCCCTTGTAAAAGAGACTGCTGGATTCATACAGACCAGCAAAGAAACGGTAGAAAGCATGAACGAGATACTGGAAGGCATTAACCAGATAAATGTTTCTGTAACCCATGTAAACGACATGAGTATTGAAAATAACCGGAACTTTGAGGCGTTAAAACAGGAGACTGAAAAATTTAACGATACTGTCGGCGACGAGAGGCAAAAAATTCTTGTAGTGGACGACGATGCTATTCATCTTGAAATGGTGAACTCGGTATTACAGAATGAATATGATGTGTCTACCGCAGAATCGGGCAAGAACGCGCTTGGCTTGTTTTATCAGGGGCTGGTTCCCCAGCTAATTTTATTGGATTTAGTAATGCCGGATATGGACGGATGGAATACGTACAAAAGAATAAGAGCGATAAGCTGCTTACACGATACACCAATGGCGTTTTTCACGTCTTCTAATGATCCAAAAGACATAGAACGAGCGCGTGAAATGGGAGTGGTAGACTTTATCAAAAAACCATACGATAGAAACGACTTGTTATACAGAGTAGGAAAAATCCTGCATAAATAACATCGGCTGTTCTTATTTCTTATTTCTTATTTTATATTTTTTATTTATTTTCCAACTGTTCTTCAAGCAGTTTCCTTTTGTCATCAGGAATAGGCATACTTTGTTCGCTGTTAAAATCGTAATAGACAACAACCGCGTTTCCTTTAACGCCGAGACGGTCTTCCTGCCATGCCTCATGAGTAATCGTAAATGACTTTGTCCCTATTTTGGAAACCCATGTTTTAATTTCTATATCGGGCTGAATATACAACTGCCCGGTAAAATCATAATCGGTGTGTACCAGAATTAACGGAAATGTCTGTCTTGTAAGTTTTAACTCAGAGTCAAAAATTTTCATCAGTCTGGTTCTTGCAAGCTCAAACCAGTAAGACGGGACAGTGTTGTTAACATGTCCCAGAATGTCAATATCCCCGAAACGCGGGGTAACAATTATGCTGAACATGGTTCAATTATAGCGAATATAATTTTTCTGTTCTACCTTAAGGGTTTTGTTTGAGTCTTTATTCTTGTTTGATAATCAACCTAAGTTCATCAAGCTGATTTTGGTCAACTTCCGAAGGGCAATCGTCCATCGGGCTGATTGCAAATGAATTCTTGGGGAAGGCGATAACATCCCTTAATGACGATACACCCGCCATGATCATCACAAGGCGGTCAAGACCGGGTGCTATTCCTCCGTGCGGAGGCGCTCCGTATTTGAACGCTTCGGTTAAAAAGCCGAACTTCTTTTCCGCCTGCGCGGGATCAATTCCCGCTATTTTAAACACGCGCTTCTGCATTTCAGGGTCGTGGATACGGATAGAGCCGGACGCCAATTCATAACCGTTTAAAACAAGGTCGTAAAGGTCGCCCTTTACAGAGCCGGGATCGCTTTCCATTGTAGAGTGGTATTTTTCCTGCGGCCATGTAAACAGATGGTGAGCCGCCTCCCACTTCTTTTCGTCTTCGTTGTATTCAAACATCGGGAAATCAACTATCCACGCAAACTCAAACTTTGACGTATCGCAAAGACCAAGATCGCGTCCAAGTTTGGAGCGGACTGCCCCAAGAGCGGTGTTTACCGTCTGCCGTTTCGCGTCCGCGATTATCAGAATAAGGTCGCCTTCCTGTACGCCAAGAGCGCTTATTATCTGCACCGCGTTATTTGCGAAGAACTTGGAAACTCCGCCTTCAAGGGCACTGCCCGCCGCCTTCATCCACGCCATGCCCTTCGCCTTGTATATTTTAGCGTGGGTTTCAAGCTCTTCAATCTGCTTGCGCGAGAAATCGGCTTTGCCTTTTACTACAAGCGCCTTTACCGCGCCGCCCTGCGAAAGCGCGTCTTTAAACGCCTGAAATTCGCAATCGGGCACAAACTTGCCGAAATCCTTTAACTGCATTTCAAAACGCAAATCCGGCTTGTCGCTGCCGTAAAGTTCCATCGCTTCTTCCCATGTAAGGCGGCGGAATTTTTCAGGCAGTTCGTAATTTAACACTTTTTTAAATACGTGCCCCATAAGCCCTTCCGTTACGGAAAGGACATCGTCCCTTGCGGCGAATGACATTTCAATGTCGATTTGCGTAAACTCAGGCTGTCTGTCGCCCCTTGAGTCCTCATCGCGGTAACAGCGGGCAATCTGAAAATATTTGTCAAAACCCGAAACCATTAAAATCTGTTTGTAAAGCTGGGGCGACTGAGGGAGCGCGTAAAACTTTCCCGGATAAAGGCGGGAAGGAACAAGATAATCCCTTGCGCCTTCCGGCGTGGATTTAATAAAAGTGGGGGTCTCTATCTCATAAAAGCCGTTAGCCGTCATCCATTCGCGGACTGCGAAGGCAATTTCACTTCTCATTCTGATGCGTTTCTGCATCGCGCCTGAACGAAGGTCAAGGTAGCGGTACTTCAGGCGCAGGTCTTCGTTTGCCTTGCTGTCCTCTTCAACCTGAAACGGAAGAACTTCACATTTATTCAATACTACAATCTTAACCGCTTCTACCTCAATTTCGCCTGTCTGCATATTTTGGTTAACCATATCGGAGGGACGTTCATAGACAGTTCCCTTTGCCGCTATACAGTATTCGTTTCGCAGTTCTTCGCAAATTGATACAAGGTCGGGGCTTAACTGCGTGTCAACCGTTACCTGCGTTATGCCGTAACGGTCCCTCAGGTTAATAAAAAAAATACCGCCGTGGTTGCGTATACGGTGAACCCAGCCGTTCAGAATCACTTCGCGTCCTGTGTCATTTTTTCTTAGAGAACCGCAGTCAACAGTTCTTTTCATTGCTTCCATTCCCGAATTATAAACATTTTAAGGCTTTTATGCTATAATTCCACCAATGCGCTTTGATCTGGATAACGCGTTAACCGATGAAATTCTCTTTTACATGGAAAATCAGGACGGGGATTTCTTATTGGATACCAAAGAAGCAATAGTTGTAGATATTCATAATAACGATTATGAAGACAAGCCTGATTTTAACGATGACGAGCGTTTCATTTCCCTGCCCGAATGGAGTTCCAATGACGGCTACCGGCTTATGGAAAATTTCGCCGTAAAATTAAAAAATCCTATTGTCCGTCAGGAATTATCCGCTGCTCTTAACAGAAACAAGGGTGTTTTCCGTTCTTTCAGGAATGTCCTTGAACAGTATCCCGAGACTGAAAAAATGTGGTTCAATTTTAAAGAACAAAAGATGAAGGACGAAATTTTAGCATGGTACAATTCCATGCGGGAAGAATGGGGGCTTGAACCTCTGGGCGTTGAACCCGAAGACAATTCTTCCCTTGTCCTTGAAGATTTTATTTTTCGCGAAGGAAAAGATTCCGACATTGAAAACGCGGCAGCTTTACATAAAATTTGCATTGAAGAAAAAAAAGACGATCCGTCTTTCGCTGTTTATGAAAAGATGAATCCGTTTGTCTTTCCGGGAGATGTTTGTTTTACCGCGGAAAGCGCAAGCGGAGAATTTTCAGGTTTTATCTGCGCTGTAAAAAACACTCCTTCGCATTTACAGATACGCCTGCTTGAAATAAAACCTGAATTCCGCGGGCTTGGTCTCGGCAAAGCACTTCTTGCAAAACTTCTTGAAAAAACGCAAACCTGCGGATTTTGCATAACAATTGACCTTCCCGCCGGAATTGAATATTTTGCCCGCAGCCTGCATCTGGAAAATTTTAAACCTTCCGTTCAAAGGTTTGTGCTTTTTAACGTTTAAAAATATGGAAAAAACTTACGCTTCTGTCGGCGGCTGCGATATTGATCTTGACGGCAATGAAATTAAAAATATTTTTACAGAAGCGTTATCAAACGCTCTGTGCGACATTAATGATTCAGGACAAGTATTAATCATTCCGCCTGATATTACGCGCCTTCATTCCCGCGCAGGTTTCTTAACGGAAATAGCGGCTGAACATCTTGGCAACCGGCTTGGCGCAATACTTCCCGCTCTTGGAACGCATACGCCAATGAACTCAGGCGAACTCTCGCGTATGTTCGGCGCCGTTCCAAAAGAAAAATTCCTTGTCCATGACTGGCGCAATGGCATCGCAGAATTGGGACGGCTTAATTCTGATTTTGTAGAAAAAATCACGGAAGGAGCGGTACACTACGACTGGCCTGTACAGGTAAATAAAATACTTTGCAGGGATTATGGCGGCAATTTTTCGCTTGTTTTAAGTATCGGACAGGTTGTCCCCCATGAAGTTGCGGGCATGGCAAACCACGCTAAAAATATCTTTGCGGGAACTGGCGGAAAAGAAGCTATCGACAAAAGCCACTTTGCCGGAGCCGCATACAGCATGGAACGGATCATGGGAAGGACGGACACTCCCGTCCGAACTCTTTTTGACGAAGGTATGCGTCAATTTGAAACAAGGATGCCGCCTGTTCTTTGGGTACTCACTGTGATTGGCCAGAGAACAGAAGCGGAAATAACAAATGCAGGACATTACGCGGTACGCGGGCTTTTTATCGGTTTTGGCAGAGAATGTTTTGAAAAAGCCGCTGCTCTTTCAAGGAAAATTAATGTTAACCTTCTTGAAAAACAGGTTAACAAAATGGTTGTGTACCTAAATCCTGATGAATACAGGACAACATGGCTTGGCAACAAGGCAATTTACAGGACAAGAATGGCAATAAAGGACGGAGGAGAGCTTCTTATCCTCGCTCCTGCCCTGGAACGGTTCGGCGAAGATTTAATAATAGACAGGCTGATCAGAAAATACGGTTATCGTTCTCGCGGTGAAATAACCGAAAAAGCCGCGCCGGGAACCGAACTTGGAGAAAATCTATGCGCCGCCGCCCATCTAATACACGGTTCAAGCGAAGGGCGTTTTACCGTACGCTACTGCCCGGGAGAAAAACTTTCCAAAAAGGATATTGAATCTGCCGGTTTCCGGTGGGGAGATTTAAAAGAAACCCAATCCCGATATGACATTAACAGGCTGATTCAAGGGTGGAATACCCTTCCTGACGGGGAAAGATTTTTTTATATCGCAAATCCGGCGCTGGGACTTTGGACGGAAAAAGGTCTATTTAGACAATAATAATAAAAAAAAGACAACAATTTGTTTTACTGTTTTCTTTATACTATACTTAAAACAATGAAACACTCCATTCTTAACATTTGTATAAAAACAGCCGCGTGGATACTGTTTTTTGCTTCTTTTTCATATTGCTCAAGTTTACCTAAAAACAACTTGTCAACAACCGAAGATGAACTTGTAGAAACAGAGGCGGAAGAGGAAGAAGATGAATTACCGCCGCTTTTTATTCCGGTTTATGATTCAAAGTTGCCTATTACGTCTTTTAATGAAATATGGGCGTATGTGGTCGCGGGCGGGGAAAACGCCCTTAAAAGAGGACTTCCGCTTACAGACATAGGGTACTTCGGAGCGGAACTTAATTCTTACGGAAAATTAACCGAGGTGCCGAAACGCCAGAATATCACTTTTTCAGGCAGGGTACATCTGGTTGTCGCAAGCAACGGACGCGCTTTAACGCACTTTTCTCTTATGCCAGGCAGCAGTGAACGAAAGACATTAATTGCAGACCTTCTTGCCGCCGCAAAAAATTTCGACGGATTGCAGATTGATTTTGAAAATGTACCCGCACGGGACGGTGAAGTTTTTCTTTCCTTTCTGCGCGAACTGCGCGCGGGACTTGGGGATAAAATGTTAACCATTGCCCTGCCCGCCCGCACAAAAAAAATAGCGGATGACGTTTACGATTACGAAAAAATCAAGCCGATTGTGGACAGAATCCTTGTAATGGCATACGACGAACACTGGTCGGGTTCAAGCCCCGGTTCCGTAGCGTCCTTGCAGTGGTGCAGAAATGTCGCCGCATATTCGTCACGCGTAATAGGGCAGGAAAAACTTATCATGGGGCTTCCGTTTTACGGACGCGCCTGGGGCAATTACTCGCCTTCGCGCGCTCTGATTTACACAACCATAGAAAGAATAATTAAAGACGAAAATGTAAAAGATATCCGCTATGAAAACGGAATTCCGGTCTTTGATTATAATAAAAACGTATCTATTAAAGTTTATTTTGAAGACGGCAAATCGCTTTCCGCACGCATGGAAATGTACAAAACTATGAATGTCAGGGCAATAGGCTTTTGGAGGCTGGGGCAGGAAACGCAGGAAATCTGGAAAATTTTAAAGCTTGCACCGTAATTACAAACAACGATCCGGGCGAAGGACCTCCGCTCCGTTACGGTAAACATGGCGGGACTTTGAGCCTTCGTCAAGATAACAGTGTACAAGCGTTCTGATTGTTCTTTCCAGGGAGGCGCCGCTTTCAGGTTCCTGTGCTGAAAAAAGCGCCAACTCCCCCGCCCGCCCGCCTTTGCGCAGGGCGGCGCATGGGTTAGCCGCAGTAAGGTCTGCTGTTACGGAAAAAATGACTGAAACTATTTCATCCTCAGCCAGGTTATTGGCGGAAAGCAGTTCGTCATACATAACAACGACTTTTTCGCAGATGTCATTTACCGTGTTAACGCACTGGGTTGCGCCTCTTAAAGCATACAGCCTTTTCATTCATTTCCTCCGGCTATTACAGTTATAAAGGATTCATAAAAGACAATAAACGCTCCGTATATTAAAAAGATCAGATAAATCACGCTTTTAAAAAAACGCGGTATGGAAGGGCGGCGGAAAAAATGATAAATATTCACTGACAATTTATACAATGAACAAACGCATAAAATAAACGACGAATATCTCATGACAATCAGCATTAAAAACAGTACTTTATCGCTGTAATTAATATCCTGGGAATAAAGAATAAAACTTAAAAATGAAACCAGAAAACTAAGATAAACCATACTTGTAACCAATGGTTTAATTCTTATGATTATCTTGTCAGGAAGTTTCATATATATTACTATAATACAGTATGAAAAAATTTAAAATTGCCCTGTTTTTTCTGGTTATTCTAGGCGGCGCGGGGTTTTTCATCGGCTGGGTACAGCTTTCAGTTCCTCCCGGCTCTTATGGCATTATCAATTCAAAAACACACGGCGTAGACCGGCGGGTTATACAGTCGGGTGAATTCCGCTGGGTGTGGTATAAACTTATACCTACAAATGTGCAAATCAGCGTTTTCAAACTTGAACCTGTAAAGTTTACGATGGATTTTAACAGTTCTCTGCCTTCGGGAAACAGTTATGCCGAATTTGCCGGACTTACCGCAAAAGAGTTTTCTTGGAATCTAAACGGAGAAGCGTCATTCAGTATTAATCCCGATAAATTCGTCTCCCTTGTTACTGATAATAACATTACAGATCAGGAAGGACTGGACGCGTATTTACAGGATATAACAAGGAATATGAAAATAATCATCCTGCGGACGCTTACCTCAGTCGATACGGACAGCGAAAGGCTTGAAAAAATACTTGCCGGAGACCATGACGCGCAAATAGAACAGGAAGTAAAAAACCGTTTCCCGGAAGTCGACGGCTTTTCATTTGTAATAACTTCCGCAGTATTTCCGGACTTTATACTTTACAGACAGATACGCCTTTTATATGAAGAATTTCTTGCCATGCAGCGCGAATATGTTACCGCAGGTTTTGCCAAAAGGGCGGAAAACCATATAGAAACCCAGCTTCGTTTCGGGGAATTGGAACGTTACGGAGAATTGCTTACTAAATACCCGATTTTGATGGAATATCTGGCAATGACAATGAGTAAAGGGGAACAGTAACCCCTATAGGTCTATATTTGTTGTTGAATTAACACGTTAAATAAGGTACCCTGAATGAAAGAAGGTATTTTAAGGAGAAATTATGCGGAAAGCAGGGGTTATTTTACTTTTGCTGCTGACAATTTTACCATTCCTGCTTGCCGCCCAGGACAATGACGATCCCGAATGGGATTATTATTACGACGATCTCTATACCAGAGGGGATCAGACCTTTATAATTTCACTCGGGACTGTATTCCCTACAATTTTTATGAATAACGGCCACAAGATTAACCACAAATTCAGCCCTCCTATCGGAGGAACCGGGTCTCTTTCATACCATTATTACTTTAACCCCAATATATTAATAGGCGGTGAAGTCGGCGGTATGTTCGTTCCCACATTGGGAAACAACACGTTATTTATTATTATGGTAGGCGCCAAGGGCGGGTACCAATTTAACTACAAGAAGTTTGAATTTCCCCTTTCCGTAACATTCGGAGTAACATGGCACAAGTACCTTAGTATGGGTTATTTCGGTCCTTATTTAAAAGGAGGCGGAGCTGCTTTTTACAGGTTCAGCAATTCATGGTCATTCGGCTTTAATTCTAACTGGTACTGGTTTCCCGAGTGGACGGGCATTAAAAGAAAAAACGTACACGGGAATATGATCGACATTACGCTTTGCGCAAGGTATCATTTTTAATATTCGGATAAATATGAAAAAACATTTGATAAAAAAAATATTTTTCGTTTTTGTTATTTTGACGCTGGGTTCCTGCAAGGATCCCGCCGTTTTTTATACAATTTCTCAGGAAGAAAAACAACTTGAGCCGCTTATAAAGGGCTCTCCAACCAATTTTGTCAATTTTAATAGCAAAATGTATGTAGGTTCAGGGACAACTTTATACAGGTATAACAGACGAAATCCTGATAAACCTGCTCAAGGCGACTGGACTCCTTTTACACCCGGCGGAAATATCAGGCAGCTTGCGGCTACAAACGCCGTAATGTACGCTTTGTGCGGAGAGCCTCCTGATGAGTTCATTTTAAAAAAATCGACTGACGGTTCAATATGGAATAACGTATCCCTTCCCGCCGGAATTACCGTACAGGCAATTTATGCGATAAACAATCAATTGTTTGTCGGAACCGGCACATTCGGTTCATTTTCTATATATTATTATAACGGTACTAACTTTACAAAACTGGCAGATTCTCAGGACAAATTGCTAAACGGAGCCGTTTTCCTCAATTCAAAATATTATCTTTCCGTTAATAGCCTTAGTACGGAATCAGGAGGGATTTATACAAGCAGCCTCACAGAATCAGGTACGCAGGTAATTGCTGAAGGCAATTTTATGGGCATTATAAATCTTGGAAGTTCAATTGCGGCAATTTCCAGAAGCGGCGTATTGTACGAAGTAACGGATAGCGGCGTTATACAAAGAGCAGTATTAGATGACAAAAAACTTGCCACAGGCGCGCTTTTAGTTTGGAATGACACATTGCTTCTCGCGGGAAGACAGGATGAAATGAGATTTGACATAAATTATCTGCACGGCTACCGTGAATTGGAATTAAGTTCCGGTTCGATAAAGGAAGGAGCTGTTTTCCGCGATCCCGGATTATTTTCTTTAACCACTGTTGAGAATAACGCGACCTATAAATCCACGCTGGAAAAAAACCCGATCAAACATCTTTTTAAGGCCGATGACGGCACTCTTTTCGCGTCCACATATACAAACGGCGTATGGTCATACCGTAAGCGCGATGATAGATGGCAGTGGAATTCCGAACAGTAGACCGTTTTATAAATGGAACTATTTGATGATAAAAATAAATCGGGCGAAAAAAGCCCCCTTGCGGACAGAATGCGTCCCCGTTTTCTTGAAGACATTATCGGGCAGGATCACATTGTCGGACAGGGAAGGCTTCTGCGCCGCGCGATTCAGGCTGACCGTCTTTCTTCAATAATACTCTACGGACCGCCGGGAACCGGAAAAACATCCCTTGCCGCAGTCATTGCAAACACAACAAGGGCGGCTTTTGAAAACCTTAACGCAGTCCTTTCCGGCGTAAAAGACATCCGCGAAGTAATCGACCGGGCTGACGAGCGCTCAAGGCTTTACAGCCAGAGAACCATACTCTTTGTTGACGAAGTCCACCGCTGGAACAAGGCCCAGCAGGACGCTCTTCTTCCCTGGGTGGAAAACGGCACTGTAATACTTGTAGGCGCAACTACGGAGAACCCGTTCTTTGAAGTAAACCGCGCGCTTGTAAGCCGCAGCCGGATTTTTCAGCTTAAGCCGCTGGGAAGCAATGAACTAATGGAAACAGTCCGCCGCACCCTTACGGATAAGGAGCGGGGTTACGGCAATTGGAACGTTCAATTTGAAGAAGGCGCTATTGAACACCTTGTGGAAATAGCCGGCGGAGACGCCCGCAGTTTGTTAAACGCAATTGAACTGGCGGTTGAAACAAGCGTAAATCCCTGGCCTCCGGCTGCCGGTTCGCAAATATACATTTCCATGGAAACCGCGGAAGAAAGCATCCAGCGCCGCGCGCTGTTATACGACAGGGACGGCGATTATCATTTTGACACTATAAGCGCTTTTATAAAAAGCGTGCGCGGAAGCGATCCCGATGCGGCTTTGTACTGGCTCGCAAAAATGGTACGCGCCGGGGAAGACCCTAAATTCATTTTCAGGCGCATGATAATTCTTGCAAGCGAAGACATAGGCCTTGCAGACCCATACGCGCTTTCCGTTGTTATTTCCTGCGCACAGGCTTTTGAACGCATCGGCTTTCCCGAAGGAAATTTCCCGCTTTCCCACGCCTGTCTGTACCTCGCTACAGCCCCAAAATCCAACACCGCCCTCGCCTATTTTGACGCTCAAAAAGAAATTGAACGCGAAGACGCGGAAGTGCCCAATCATTTAAAGGACGCAAGCCGCGACGCCGAAGGTTTCGGACACGGAGAAGGCTATGTCTATCCTCACGCTTACCGTGATCATTGGGCGGCTCAGCAGTACCTGCCCAATTCGCTTAGAGGAAGGACTTTTTACATTCCTTCATCAATCGGCTATGAGGGAAAAATACGCGAAGAAGTTTTGCGCAAACGCGAACTTCAGGCCGCTATTGTTTTGGGCGATAATTGTGAAACTACAGGCGAACTATTATCATGGTCGGCGGCGGCAAAGGGCAGGGAGGGCTGGTTCAAGCGCCTTGAATCGGGTCGAAGCTCGCTCCTTCTCAGCGACTGTAACGCGATTTTTTCCGCCGCCTCTCCGACAAGGCATGACCGCATTCTTGTTCTGCTTGCAAATGACGGTCTCCTGCTCTGGGAAAGTCTCAGGCGCTGCCCGGAAGGTTTGTCCGCCGCAATTGTTAACACTCCTGCCGCAAAAGAAGCGCTTGAACGTTACGCGGCCGCGCTTGATGAAACCGACAAGCCGTTAATTGCTGTAACTGAGGATATTTTACCTGATGAACAACAGAGCGAGGAATGGTTTTCCTGTTCGCAATTTGATCATATCTTGCTGCGCAGCGCGCGGCTGACTGCGGCTCCCGCAATACTCGCTGACAAATCATATCCTCTTTTAGTAAAGGGCGGAAATCTGACGCTGCTGTCTTCGCCGCCATGTTTCGGAGAGCGCATTTCCCACATACTTGCGGATGAATGTGAAAGACGGGAATTGGCAGGCTTGCTGGAGCAGGCGGAAAAAACATTTTTTGAAAAAACTACCGGAGCCGGTCTTTGGGATTCTGCGGAACTGGAAACGGCTTTTACGGAGAAAAATTTTTCCGTTAAACTTCAAACAATCGAACAAAAAGAAGAACGTCTGATCACGGAAAAAGACATTGCTTCGTGGTTCAATACTGATCAATCCCGATGGGGTTCATTTATGGCAAAAAACCTTGAAAAAACGGTCTTTTTCAAAATTGAAGAAGCTCTTTTACAGAGAATTACAAAAGGACCTGTTCTTTGGCGGTGGAAAAGCGTTTTGTTAACGGCGGTAAAATGACAGCGTAAAGGTTTTTTCTATTTACTTCATTTTAAACTTACGGTTTACTATTATTATGACTGCCGCAGAAAAGAAATCAATAGCCGGTTTTCTGGACACTACATCTGATTTTCTTTCTTCCGGTTATAAAACCGGACAAAATGATTACGATTTTACCGATGATGCGTTAACAACCGCTTCACAGGAAGTTTCGCTGTCTCGGGATTCAACATCCTGCAAAACTGACAGTATTGAACAAATTGCGGACGAAATAAGACGATGCAAAAATTGTCCGCTCGGCATGACAAGGAAAAACGCGGCTCCCGGAGAGGGATCATTACAGCCGCTTGTAATGGTAATCGGCGAAGGGCCCGGAGCGGAAGAAGACGCGCAAGGCCGCCCCTTTGTCGGGCGCGCGGGACAGCTGCTGGACAAAATGCTTGAAGCAATTAATCTTTCGCGTAACAGTAATTGTTTTATTGCCAATGTCGTAAAATGCAGACCTCCGAATAACCGCGATCCGTACCCTGAAGAAACGTCGGCTTGCGCGTATTTCCTTGAGCGGCAGATTGCCCTTTTAAAACCGCGTTTCATACTTGCGGCGGGAAGAATCGCCGCTCAGACTCTTTTAAAAACAACTGAACCGATAGGCAAACTTCGCGGCAATTTCAGAGAACTCACTGCCGGAAACATGACATTACCCTTCCTTGCCACATACCATCCCGCGGCTCTCCTACGCAATGAAGATTTAAAACGTCCAGCATGGGAGGATTTAAAATTATTACGTTCCATGTTAGACAAAGAAAAAACGGGGTAAACCGATTGGCTTTTTTTTTCGACATTGTTTTTGATATTCCTGTCAGATTTCCCGTTGACCACCGTTACACTTACTCACTTGACGATAAGGGTGAGGCTTCTTTCGGAAAACGGGCAATGGTTCCCTTAGGAAGAAGAGACTGCCTCGGCTACATTATTGAAGAACGCGATTACCCGCCTGAAGGAGTAGATGAAAAAACCGTAAAAAAAATACGCCGCGTGGTTGATTCGGAGCCGTTATTCGACACAAACGATGTAAAACTCGCGCTCTGGATGGCAGGATACTACCTTTGCAGTACGGGGCAGGCTCTCGCGGTAATGATTCCCTCGGGAAGAAGGATTGTCCGCCCTACCCTGCCTGACAGCGGCGAAGAAACAGAATCCGCGCTTTCAATTTCCGATGAACAGGCCGCGGCGTTAAGCGCCATTACATCGGCGGAAACCGAAACGGATAACGAAACTCCCAATTCTTCGCTTACAAAAATGTTCTACCTCTACGGCATAACAGGCTCGGGAAAAACCGAGGTTTTTTTGCGCGTTATGCAATTTATGTTGAATGCCGGAAAATCCGTAATTTACCTTGTACCCGAAATTTCACTGACCAATCAAACCGCGAAAATGATAGGAAACCGTTTCGGCTCACAGGCTGCGACCCTGCATTCAGGCATGACTCCCTCACAGCGCCTTGCCGAATGGATGAGAATACGCCGTGGGGACGCGCCGATTGTAGTAGGACCTCGCAGCGCCGTATTTGCGCCCGTACAAAACCTGGGGCTTATCATAATTGACGAAGAACACGACGGCTCCTATAAATCGGGTAACACCCCGCGCTACCATGCAAGGCAGGTTGCGCTGCGCCGCTGTTCGCAGGAGGGGGCGCGTCTTGTTATGGGCTCCGCTACACCTTCGGCCGAAGCGTGGAAACTTATGTCGGAGGGCGGCATAAAGCGCCTTAATCTGTCGCGCAGGCTTTCAGGCGGAGGAATGCCCGAAATAAAACTTGTCAGTCTTGCAAAAACAGAGGGCTGTCTTACAAAGGAACTGAAAGACGAAATCCGTCTTACTGCGCAAATGGGCAGGCAGACAATCCTTTTTTTAAACCGCAGGGGTTTCGCGTATTTTTACCAGTGCCCTGACTGCGGCTGGGAACAAACTTGCCGCCGCTGTTCGGTTTCATTGACATGGCATAAAAGCCGAAACCGCTGCGTCTGTCATTACTGCGGCTACAGCGAACCGCCGCCCGCCTCCTGCCCAAAATGCGGCTCTGTGGAAGCGGGTTACCGGGGCTTTGGAACCGAAATGATAGAGGACGAGGTTAGCCGCACTTTTCCAGATTTGCGCATTCGCCGCGTCGATACCGATACTATAAAAAAGAGCGGAGGGCGCGCCGTAAACAACCTTGAAGAAACGCTGACTCTTTTTAAAACAGGAATGATTGATATTCTCTTGGGGACGCAAATGGTAGCCAAGGGGTTAAATTTTCCCGGCGTGCGTCTTGTCGGAGTTGTTTTTGCCGATACGGGGCTTCATTTGCCTGACTTCCGCGCGGCGGAAAGGACTTTTTCCCTGATTGTACAGGTTGCGGGGCGCGCAGGGCGCTACTTTCCGGACGGCAAGGTTATTGTTCAAACCCTGCGAATGGACGACCCCGCAATCAGGCGTTCCTGCGCAATTGACGTAACAGGTTTTTACAACGCGGAATTAAACCAGAGAAAAGCGTTAAACTTTCCCCCGTATTCAAGACTGATCCGCTTTACAATCCGCTCAAAAGATGAACGCAGGGCGGATGCCGCTATCAGGCGGCTTGCCTCCCTTGCCAGGTCGTTAATCGGCAGGGACGCCGATATGCTCGGACCCGCAGAATGCCCGATCGGCGTTATAAACAACAATTACAGACGGCAGTTAATTTTAAGAAGTCCCGCAATAGGCGCCCTGCATTCGGCGGCGCGGGAACTTCTGGCGCGTTACGAAAAAGGCAAGGACGCAAGAACGTACCTTGAAGTGGATATAGACCCTGTAAGCATGTTATAGGTATTCTATAAGTATGTGCGAGTATATTACAAAGGGAACCTGTTCCAAAAAAATCCGTTTTGAAATTGACGACGGAAAATTGCATTCTGTCAGTTTTGAAGAAGGCTGCAACGGGAATCTGAAAGCGTTGGGCATTCTTGTGGAAGGAATGGACGCGCGGGAAGTCGCGCGAAAACTAAAAGGTCTTATCTGCGGGGAAAGGAGAACTTCATGCGGCGACCAGCTTGCAAGGGCGATTGAAGCTAATTTATGAAACTGCTTCTTCACTGCTGCTGCGCTCCTTGCGCAATTAAATGCGCCGCCGTTTTAAGGAGCGAGAGCGTTGAACCCGCGCTTTTCTGGTATAACCCAAATATTCATCCCTCAACGGAATATACTCTGCGCCGCGACAATCTGGCGTTATTTGCAGCTAACGAAAACCTGGAATTGAAAATGATCGATGAATACGGCCTTCGCCTGTTTTTAAAAGAGGTATTTCCCGATACGGAATACCGGTGTAAAAAGTGTTATTTGCTTCGCCTTGAGAAAACCGCGTTCATAGCGGCGCAGGGGGGATTTGAGGCCTTCACTACAAGTCTGCTTATAAGCCCGTATCAGGATCATGACGCTGTAAAGCGCATCGGCGAAGAGGCGGCGGAAAAGCACGGGGTTAAATTTTTGTACAGGGATTTTCGCCCGCTGTTCAGGGAAGGACAGTCCGAAGCGCGTTCAATGGGGTTTTATATGCAAAAATACTGCGGCTGTATTTTCAGCGAAGAAAAACGCTTTTTGGTTAAGTAATCGGAGAGGTTTTTATGTCAAACGATATTAACCCGATTTTTCACAGAGTCGCCCTTCTCACAGGCGAAGACGGACTTGAAAAACTAAAAAAGACAAATGTCCTTGTTTTCGGCGCAGGCGGCGTAGGAAGCTGGTGCGCTGAAGCTCTTGTCAGAAGCGGTATAGGTAAAATAGGAATAGTTGATTTTGATACGGTATGCCAAAGCAATATAAACCGTCAGGCAGAGGCGACTGTAAACGCGCTTGGACGCGTTAAAGTTGATGTTTTAAAAGAGCGTCTTTTAGAAATAAACCCCGAATGTGAAGTAACCGCCTTAAATAAACTCTTTCGCGTAGAAGATTCAGCTTCCTTTAATATTGAAAACGCTGATTATGTAATAGACGCAATCGACACGATTAACCATAAGATTGACCTGATTGAAAAAACCTGCAATGCGAATGTTACGCTCTACTCTTCCATGGGAATGGCGCGTAAAATCGACCCTTCGCAGATAAAAACCGCGTCAATCTGGGACACTCAAATCTGCCCTTTGGCGCGGCTTGTAAGGCAGAACTTGAGAAAACGCGGCTTTTCTTCAAATTTTACCGTAGTCTATTCAAGCGAAACGCCTATCCGCTCCAAGACTCTGCCTGCCGGAGAAAAATTGCCTAACGGCAGCATTGTTACCGTTACCGCAAGCGCGGGCTTCCTGCTTGCAAGCCTTGTGTTACGCGATATTACGGGGCTGTAATGGGTTCAAGATTCTTCCGTAGAACAGGAGCGTGCGAAATTGTACAAAAGCTTGCGGTAAAAGCGGTAAAGGAACGCTCACTTGTCTGCGAAGGAGACAGAATCCTTATCGCGGTATCCGGAGGCAAGGATTCCAGCGTTCTTGCATGGGCGCTTTCTTCAATACGCCCCGCTTTAAAAATCAGCTATGAGCTTTCCGCCATCCACATTTCAACCGATTTCTGCGAATGCTGCAAAAAGCCGCTTCTCCGCCAAAGACTTGAAGAATGGAATATTCCTTTTACAGACCTTTTTGTGCCTGTAATAAACAGGCTTAAAGAAGGAAAAAAAATGAACTGCTACTGGTGTTCTACTCAGCGCAGACTTGAACTTATAAACTACGCCGTCAAGAACGGTTTTAATAAAATCGCGCTCGGACACCACCTTGATGACATTATCGAAACTTTTTTTATGAACCTTTGTTCAAAAGGAACGTTACTCGCCATGCCGGCGCTGCTGAATTACAGGAAATACCCCGTCAGCCTTATAAGACCGCTTGCGCTTATTGAAGAAAAACAGATAATCGCCTGCGCCGAGGAAAAAAATATCCTTAAAGCCGCCTGTACCTGCCCCTACGGACAAAATTCGCAGCGCAGAAAAATACGCGGAAAAATCGCAGCCTTTACAGGAGACAGCGGGGACGTTAAGCGTAAAATCCTGAACGCGCTCGGCGCAGGCGATATTGATTACCTGTTTTCTAAATAAAACAAACAAATCGCGCATCGCTTTAGACAGATGATTATGTTTTAATAATATGAATTTGCCCGCAATTATGTTTTTAACAGCTCCGAGAGCGCCGCGACGCCCTGTTCAATTTCACTGTCGGTTAAAACATACGGCGGAAGCATACGCAGAGTATTGTTACCGGCGGAAAGCATAAGAAGCCCGTATTGGTCTTTTCCCAAATCCGCCCTTGCAATCCCCGCTTCCAGAACGGGCCACGCGCTGCCTTCAATATCAAACCCGATCATCAAGCCCTTTCCCCGCACTTCTTTTACACTTGGCGCCCGTTTAATAGCAGCCGCCAACAAATCGCCCTTCCTCTTTATTTCCTTTAAAAATTCGGGAGTATTCACGGTTTTTAAGACGACAAGCCCGGCGGCCGCGGCGACAGGGTTTCCTCCGAATGTGCTGCCGTGATCCCCTACGGTAAAGACGCCGCACGTTTTTTCTCCGGCAAGGACTGCTCCCGCAGGAATACCGCCTGCAATACCTTTTGCCAGGGTTACAATATCGGCTTTTAAAGGATTGCCCTCTGAATCCTGGTACTGTTCAAGAGCCAGAAAGGTTCCGGTTCTGCCAAGCCCGCACTGGATTTCATCAAACATTAAAAGGATGTCCCTTTCTGCGCATAACTTGGCGGCGGCGGCGATAAACTCCTGCGTCTGCGGAACAATGCCGCTTTCACCCTGTACCGCTTCGATTAAAAGCCCCGCTACGCTTTTACTGTCAAGCACGCTTTCAAGCGCGTCAATATCGCCGCTTTGTATATGGATAAACCCTTCGGTAAAGGGACCGAAGTCCCTGTGGAATTTATCCTGACCGGTTGCGGCAAGGGTTGTAATTGTTCTTCCGTGAAAACTGCCCAGCAGTGTAACGATTGTGTGCCTTCCGGGACCGTATTTTAAAAGTGAATATTTTCTTGCCAGTTTGCAGGCTCCTTCATTGGCTTCCGCCCCCGAGTTGGCAAGAAACACATTTTTAATTCCCGCGGGAGCGCAGGCTTCCACAAGTTTTTCCGCGAAAGCGGCGCTTACATCACTTTGATAGTAATTGCAAACGTGAAGATACTTTGCCGCCTGCTCGCTTACAGCCCGTACAAGCGGCGGATAATTGTGCCCCAGAATATTTACCGCAATGCCGGAAGTAAAATCCAGATATTTTTTGCCGTTGATGTCGTAAAGCCAGGAACCTTCGCCCCTTGCAAATGTAACAGGCAGCCTGTGATATGTATCCATAAAAACATTATTCATTTTTTCTCCTCATTCTTAATTCCGTCTGTGAAATCTCGTAATTATTTCCCATCGCTCTGTATATTGATATTGAACGGCTGTAAGCCGCCTGCGCGTCCTGTTCCCTGCCGGCCTTACGGTAAACATCGCCCATGGCGCGCCAGCTTGCGGCAAGCCCCCATGAATTTTCAATACGCCTGTCAATCTCTATGGATTTTTCAAGCGCCTGTATAGCGCCGTTTAAATCTCCCGACAGCGAACGCGAGGACGCGATGGAATACCAGTCGTAAGAAGCGTTTTCAAAATAAAGGCTCTTTTCATGAATTTCCGCGCTTTGCATAAATGCGTCTTCCGCTTCTTTGTATTTGCCGAGCGAGTGCAGGGCAAGCCCTCTTACCTGCCACGAAACGGCAGTATAAAGCTGATTGATTTTAATATTGGATTGTTCGCTTCCGACAATGTCCAATACCGATTGCGCCGTCTTTTTACCGGAGATTAATTCGCCCCTTGCAAGATAAATTTTTGCCGCGGATAAAAGTTCGCTGTTCCCGAATTTCTGCGCTTCGGCTACGGCCTGCCCCCATTGTGCAAACGCTTCATCCGTCCTGCCGAGCGAATAAATTACATTGGCACGCGAAAGACCGCTCCTGATTATCAGCGAGGGATCGTCAGCTAACGTCGCAAGCCGCTTGCTTTCGTTAATTAAAATCAGCGCGTTGTCATAATTGCCCTTGCCTGTCTCCCTGTTGCCGGATTCCAGCAGCATCTCCGCCTGTACGCGGTACTGGCTTATTTCCCCCTGATTTTTCGGCTTTGATGAACAGGAGAAAATAACAGGCGTTAATAAGGCGATACTTATTATGACAAAAATATTCTTAATTTTTAACTTCATCTGTACCCCGTTCTAAAAATCAAGGTTTCTTAAATTAGTCCCGCCCGGATCTGTTTCCGCCCGTTTGGGTATGCCTCCCCTTAACAGAGGATTATTCGAAACCGCCGTAAGCACATCCTGTACCGACCTAAGCGTTACGCTAAGATCATTTATCATAATGGCAACCTGCGGAAGCTGGTTTGGAACAAATTCACTTATATTATTTAGATTTTCAATAATATCTGCAAGTGAGTTAAGCGAGGCGGTAAGGTCTTTGTATACAGGTCCCTGTGAATCCAAAATCGACATTACAGTTCCGGAAGGAGAAGAAATCTGCTCCGTAACTGTTTCCAGATTGTCCATAATGGGAGCTATCTGCAAAGCAAGAGATGCAGTTACTTCTTCTATATTTTTAATTATCTTTCCTATTGCAATATCTTCCGACCCTTCTCCTCCTGAAAGCGCTATATTTATATCATCAAGCACTACCCTTACCTGATTCACTATGTTGACAATTGCGTCGCCGGTTGATTCAGGGCGGTCAACCAGCCCCAGCATCACAAGCCGCCTGCCTTCCGCGGAATTTATTTCGGGAATTGTACTCCCTTCCTGAATAAGACCATTTCCCTTTCCGGAATAAAAAATAAACGAATTTCCAAGACCGATGGGGCTGATTATTATTTCAACTACGGAACCGTTTTTTACCCTGTCGCCGTATTCCTCAAATATGGTAAACAAAACCTCTACGCTGTCATCATCGGAAAGCAATAATTTTTTAATACGACCGATGGTAAAACCTCTGAATTGCACCGCCATATTGGGGCTTAGCCCCGATGCGGAAGAAAAATACGTCTTATACTGATAATCCCGCGAAAACCAGCGCTGGCTTTTTCCAAGCATAAAAATAACAAATATAAGAGACGCCAGGGCGAACAGAACAAGAGTACCGACAATTTTATCCGCAAAACGAATTGAAAATTTCATGACGCTATTCCTATTTTTAAAAAATCATTAAGCAGAAGATCGCTTATAATATTGTCTTTCGGAGCCTTAACGGACACTTTACCGTCAGCCACCATTACTACAAAATCGGCTAAATCGATAATTAACCGCATATCATGGCTTACAAAAATGACGGAAGAACCTTCCCTTTGCTTTTTTCTGACAATATCAATAAGCCTGTCCGCCGCGTTTTCATCAAGCGATTCAGTCCATTCGTCCAGAAAGAGAATTGACGGTTCGCAAAGCAGCGCCCGCGCAAAGGCAATAAGTTTCTGTTCGCCCATTGAAAGCCTGGACGGCCTTATTCCAAGTTCCCTTTTATAACCAACTCTGGAAGTAGTCTCTCTTATACGCTTGGCGCGTTCCCATTTTGACATTGCAGGAAAATGTATTTTAAGGGGAAGCTCCAGTATCTGATACAGATCCTGGTTTGCCCAAAGAGCCGAATCCTGAAAAACAAACGCACCTTCGCGGCGGAAATCAAGATTCTCACTGCGGTTCATCTGCGAAATGTTTTTACCTTTGTAAAAAACTTCTCCATGATCGGGAACCAAAAGCCCCGCGGCAAGTTTTAATACGGTGCTTTTTCCTCCTCCTGACGGACCTACAATTGCGGTGGTTTTTGACGCGGTAAACCCGACTGTAACATCCTTGACAATATTCCCTTCCTGGGCCGAGAAACTGACGTTTTTTAATTCTATAATATTCGCCATTATTAAAACACAATATAGTATAACGCCGACAAAAAAACATTGACGACTATGCACAACGCAAACGCGTTGCTTACCGCTTTTAATCCCGCAACCGGAACTTCGGTACTGGCTCTTTCTACGGAAAAACCCTGTATTACAGCGCCAATGGAAATAATAGCTCCGAATGAAATGCTTTTAATAATTGAGAGCAGGATATCCCTTATATTTAACTGTTGAAGAAGACTCGAAAAATAATATTCCATAGACATTTTATTAAAAAATTGGGCAATAAGGTACGAACCAGCAAGCCCGAAAATAGAGAAATAAATATTCAGCAAAACAAGTGAAATTATAACTCCCAAAAACCTAGGCACTACAAGATGTTCAATAGGGTCAACGCCTACTGAAATATATGCTTCGACCTCATGCGAAATTACCATTCCGGCGATTTCCGTAGCAATAGCGGTTGCCGAGCGGGCAATAACGATAAAAGCCGTTAAAAGCGGCCCCAGTTCCCTTGTTATAATGAGAATTAAAAGCGAGTAAATTAAATTTTCCTGGGATATCAATGATAAATACGGCACGCTTATAATATTAACAGCGGCTCCTATCGCAACCGCAAGAAGGGTTGATATTCCCAATGCGTAAACAAAAGTAAAAAGTATCTGCATGATAAGGATTTTATACGAAGTTTTTGAGTTACGGATAAAACCGCCGACTCCGGCGAGAGTTTTTGCGAAAAAACCCAAGTTATAGAATAGATTTTTTAAAGCGTTATCCCGCATTATGCATACAGTATACACATTTGTCAAATAAAATGGTATTGACATTTACTCATTTTTCCGGGTATTTAATATTAAAGGGCCTTTAGCTCAGTCGGTTAGAGCTGCAGACTCATAATCTGTAGGTCCGGGGTTCAAGTCCCTGAAGGCCCAAACAAACATATGCCGGATAAACTTTTTTTAAACCGCCTGTCCGAAAAAGAATTTTCAAGCGCCGTTCTGGACATTTCAGGCGGCGGTAAAATTCTGATTATAAGCGATTTCCACATGGGTTCAGGCTCAAGAGACGACCTTAACCGTAACGGAGAGATGCTGATAAGCATGCTTGAGGAATATTACTTTAAAAACGGCTGGATTTTAGTCCTTAACGGCGACATTGAGGAACTTCAAAAATACTCGCTTGATTATATCCGTGAAAAATGGGCCGAAATGTACAGAGTCTTCAATCTTTTTTACGGCGCAAACAGACTTTATAAAATCATAGGCAATCACGATGAACCTCTCTTGGCCAAGAAATTCAATTCTTCCCCATATCCCCTGCATACGGTGATAAAAATTGAAACCGGCGTCGTGCCGGCTTTTGTATACCACGGGCATCAACTGTCAAATATTTACAACAGATACAATTATTTGATAGGTCTTGGCATAAGGTATGTAATTAAACCGCTGGGAATAAAAAATATGTCAGCGGCCCGCAGCCCTCATAAACAGTTTCATATAGAAAAAAAAGCCTACGATTTCTCTATCGCTAACAACTGCCTCTCAATAATAGGCCATACACACAGACCTCTTTTTGAATCATTGAGCCGCTTCGACTATATCAAATATGAAATTGAAAAACTCTGTCAGGACTATCCTCTTTCACAGGGAGAAGCCCGCACCTGTATAGAAAATGAGGTTACGGAACTTAGAAAGGAACTCGGTAAACTGAGAAAAAAAGAAAAGCGTGATACGCTTCGTCAAAGCCTTTACGGGGATGAGATTCCCGTGCCGTGCCTTTTTAACTCCGGCAGCGTGCTCGGCAGGAAAGGTATTAACGCTATCGAAATAACCAATACGGACATTGCCCTTGTATACTGGTTCACCGAAGGCAAGAGCAAAAAGTTTGTAACAAGGGGCGGCTATAAAATAGACGGCGTGCAGGGTAAACCTTACCGTCGAGCGGTGCTTAATGACAACAAGCTGGACTACATCTACGCAAAGATAAAATTGTTGGGAAATCATAACTTACAGTAAGACGCCTGTTACCTTTGTGTTTTTCAGGAAAACTGTTATAATAACAATATGCCTGAATATACAATAATTTTATTCTGGGATGATGAAGCTTCAGTATGGATTGCGGAAAGCCAGGATTTACCCGGACTTATCCTAGAGTCCGAATCCTTTGATTCTCTTGTTGAGAAAGTCAAGGAAGCGGTTCCCGAGCTTCTTGAAATTTGCGGGACAGATCATACACAGATTAAGTTGCATTTTAAAGCCGAACGTCTGGCGGTTGTGGCGTAATGGCTGAATATGAAAAGCAAGTAAGAAAGAAACTTACCGAAAATGGTTGTTATCTTCTGCGGCATGGCAAGGGAGATCATGATATTTGGTTCAGCCCTATTACAAAGCTGCCTATTACCGTAGACGGAAAAATAGTTTCCCGTCATGCGGCAAACGGCATAATGAAACGTGCCGGAATTGACTGGCATTTTTAACCTTCTCTACCTGCCACTCCCTGCATAGCGAGAAATTAATTAATTTTCTCAAACTCTTTCTGCGTGTCGCTTTCGGCGATGGCTTTTAGGACTCTCGCGCAGGAGCGGCCCAGTTCCTCATCGGAAACTTTCCCAAGCTTTATGTCCTTCTTAAGCATTTTCAAATATCTTTTACCGCCGGGCATAATCAAATCGTTACCGGACTTAATCGCCAAACCGTTATTCGCCATTCCCTTTCCGCTGGCGAACCAGTCCGACATTACAACGCCGTCAAAACCCCATTCCTGACGCAGCAGTTTAGTGCACAGGTCGAAGCTGTTGGCGGTGTATATACCGTTTAGCAGATTATAACTTGTCATAACGCCTTTTGCGCCCTCTTTTACGGCGATTTTGAAGCCCTTAAGGTATATTTCACGTAATGTCCGCTCGCCTACAACGCTGTTTGAATGGTTGCGCAGCTGCTCCTGATTATTGGCGGCGTAATGTTTAAGTGTCACATAACAGCCGTTACGGCTTTGTACGCCTCTCGTAACGGCGGCGGCGGTTTTGCCCGTAAGGACAGGGTCTTCGCTGTAGCACTCATAATTACGTCCGCACAGAGGATTGCGCTGAATGTTCATGCCGGGAGCGAGCCAGAACGTAACGCCGTATTCGAGCATCTCCGTCCCCACGGCTTTACCGAAGGCTTCCATCAATTCGGTGTTCCATGTCTGCGCTATAGCCGTCCCGATAGGGAAAGCCGTGGCGTATTGATACACGACCTGTCCCTGCTCGGGCGTGCCGAACATATACTTTTTAAAGAAAGCGTTAGTATACTGAAACATTTCCATCATAGGCTCTATCATTTTAATCACGCCGGATTTTTTAATGACCGACACACTCTGGAGCCGCAGTCCCGCCGGCCCGTCGGCTAAAGAAATGTTGACTATTCCCTTTCCCGTGAAGTCCGATGTTGTAACAGCGGCGTTTCCGGGAACATTTAAAACGCCTGCGCCCGCCATGCCCGCTCCCATAAGGAATTTGAGTTTGTCTTCTTTGGACAGAAGAGCCAGCCACTTCTCCGCTTTGGGATTGCTTGTCTGCCTTATGGTCTTGTAATCGTGCGTCTGCGTTTTAATATCGGACGCCTTAACAAAAACACGCTTAACACCGGTGGGGACTTCGGCTTTTGAAGCGCAGGTAAGCTCTTCCATTTTGTTTTGAAGCGGACAGACCTTTTCGCACTGCTCCGTAACGACTGTTTCGTCAAGCGAAACGATGCCTGCAACCTGCGTCTTCCGTGAGGAAGAGCCGAGCCTTACAACGTATTCGCCCGCTTCCAATATGTACGCAGACGAGCTTTCTTTGTATCCGGCAAGGTCGGTCAAATCAAAAACAAGCGTCAGAGTCTCCGCCTCGCCGGGAACGAGAACCTTTGTTTTAGCGAACGCCGCAAGGCTCTGATACTCCCTTTTTATTTCACCGTCGGGACAGCTTACATAAAGCTGAACTGTCTTCTTGCCTGAATAAGTTTTACCTGCGTTCGTAACTTTTGCTTTTACGGTAACGGATGATTTTTGCGTGTCTATTCCGGCGCACTCAATCGTAAAGTCCGAGTATGTCAAGCCGTACCCGAACTCATAACGGGGAGCGACGTTGAAGCTGTCAAAATAACGGTAGCCGACATAGATTCCCTCTTTATAATACTCTTTATCAATTGCGCCTTTCAGGTAGCTGTATTCCCGGGCGAAAGGCAGGTCGTCATATTTTTTAGCCCAGGTATTCGTGAGGCAACCCGACGGCGGTGTTTTTCCCGTAACGACATCGGCGAAAGCGTTGCCGCCTTCCATGCCCTGCTGACAAAAAAAGACAACGGCGTTAATGCCTTCGATTTCGTCTAACGGGCTTAAATCAATAGAACTGCCGACGTTGACAGCGAGGACTGTCTTTTTGTACTTTGCGGCGCAAATCCTGATGTTACTGATTTCGTCAGGCTCAAGCGTATATTCATAGTTCTCGAACTTCCTGTCCGAGCATTCGCCCGCCTGTCTGGAAATCACATATACGCAAGTTTCGGTATCGCTTTGGGCGATGTCGGTGTCCGTGATTACTCTGCCGACCGGGTAATGAAAAGCGTCGGACATTATGTTGATCATTATCTCGTCTCCGCCTAAAAGTGCCTTTTGAAGTTTCTTAAATAACCGTTTGTAATATTTTTCCTTCTCGATGGCAAGCGCCGAAAGGTATTCGTTAAGCCAGCTTTCTGTTGTTACGGTAAACCCGGCGCTTTTTAAGCCGTCCCAAATCGACACCGTATAGCGTCCGTTTACTTCGCCGCTTCCGGTTCCGCCCTTGATGGTAAACGCCGCTCCCGCTCCGAATAGGGCTATTCTGCCGGCTTTTAGCGGCAGTGTTCCGTCATTCGCCAAAAGGACAATTCCCTCCGCCGCTATTTGCCTCGCCAGTTCTCTATGTTCAAGTTCCCGCTTTGTTACATCTTTATAGAATGCAGCTTTTGTCCATACTTTTTTCATTTTGTCGCCTCCTCAAGAACCTTGTTATCCGTTAATTATCTTTTTATGGTAATACCGTAATATCACTAATACAAGTTAAATTTTATCCTTTAAAGAATGTTATAACTATCAAAAGGTGTCGGGGGAAAGCGTTTATTTACGGAGGCTTTGGCCTCGTTTGCTTTGAAGATTTGCGTCTCTTTTAAATCGGTTTATAATTTTCCCAATAATCTTTGTACGTTAGTATCAATTATTATTTTTTGCATTGCGGCGGACAGCTTGAACTTCTGAAGTAATATCTTCCGTTGACATGGAAGAAATGCCGCAAATATCCGACTGGGCTATTGCCGCTTTCATATTCTCTCTTATCATTTCCTTGCTGACCATATCAACAAAATCCGAGAAGGACAATACATTATTAGTTATGCTGAATTTTGTATATTCTACATCTGATATGGCAACACTAAGCGTTTTCATACAGAGAATAATAACATAACCTTTCTTTTATTACAAGAATTGACTTTTTCAAAGCCATCTATCTCTTACGGCGGCAGGGCAAACCCCCTGCGGGTGTTTAGCGGCTGTGGCATTAGTCTACGCACACTTTGGTGTGGCTGCATCGGCAATCCACACCGATACACCCGCAGGGGCTTTGCCCTGCCGCCTGCAAGGTATAGCGTATAGTTGACTACTCTCTTAGCTGAATGATATACTCACATAGGCTTAAAACTGCCGTTGGCATGTTTAAGCAGACCTCCCGTATGGGCGGTTAATTTTAAGAAAAAAAGGACAAAAAAATGACCAAAAAACAGATTTCTTTAGTATCCCCCCCCCCCCCAGTCTTCTCTGACTAAATTCCTCCTCTTATTAACAACAGCGCTTTTCCTCACACTCTCTTTTGCCTCGTGCAAAGATGCCTCTCCCGCTCCGGAACCGACATCAGCAACATATACAAGCACAGATGGCGTCAACACTTATGAACTGGTAATCAGCGCTGCCAGAGCCGTATACACTCCGAAAGCCGGCGACACTTATGTCCTGACAATCAATCCGGGAAACAAGAAAAGCAGCGGAACGGTTGCAGAAACCGGCAGCATCTTTACATTAACACCGGATAGCGCTCCCCTTACGTCTTTTACCATAATAATCTCCGGTACAGGCATAGCCGATATATCAGGAACTATAACATTAACAGACGGAGACACGGTACCTTCTCCGGAAACAGGAAGTTTGATAACTACTGGTAACACCGGCGACAATAGCAATACATCGCTTAATGGAAAATGGAAAAATTCCACTGACGAAGTAACATTTTTTCCTTCTGGTATCATCATGTATGATAGTAAGGATTATGGTCTGGGAAAAGGAATGTTTTCCACAAGCGGAAGTTCAATCACATTTTCACCAACTCATTATTGGCGTGATATTTTTGACAGAGGTTATATATGGTATTCAAAAAAAGATTTTGAAGATTGGGGGGTTGGTACTGTTGAGGAGCGTGATGAATGGTTTAAACCAAAGGAAGGAACTTATTCTATAAACGGCAACACACTTACTTTAACAATAGAAAATTTGATCACAGACACATTATTTACCAAACAGTAAACCCCGCACGGCTCGGCTAACAATCCGCACAATCGAGGGTATTCCACCAGTCATCGGAGAGCTTCCCCGCGAAATCGGGGAGCTTCTCCGAGTCATCGGGAGAGTGTTCCCGACAGCCCGTTTTACGTTCAATTAATAAAGGATATGGCAGACAGATTACATCGCCCTCTCATGGCAGAACAAGCGAGGTCAAATCGGTCAATGGTCTGAAATACAAAACGCAGTAATTCCCTAATAGTTAACCCGCAAAAAATAAATATCGTCAGCAGGAGCGGAGCAAAGCCCTTCCGGTAAACAACAACAATCTTCCGGCGTCAGCGCAAACCCCTTACGGCGATTCAACGGCTGTGGACTCTATTTACGCACGAAATTATGATAAAGGTGCGGCTACTGGTATACTATAGGTGTTCGGAAGAACAGCTACCGGTTGTTGCCAAAGCTGGGGCAGAAACTGACCCCGTACGCACGATTAACAACCGGTAGCCG
>Ga0268262_10000981_pt1 | contig 36826 bp, 41 predicted proteins | sample TergutNc150P3_FD_190354 | JGI IMG/M metagenome (GOLD analysis project Ga0268262, IMG submission 190354) | Nasutitermes corniger P3 segment gut microbial community from laboratory colony in Florida, USA - Nc150 P3 (SPAdes) (version 2) | ecosystem: Host-associated > Arthropoda: Insects >...
AGATTGTGGAAAAATTATTACAACACAAAAAATACTTGTGTAAACCCAATTTAGGATTAATTATGTTTTTGTAAATCTATATCAGGATTTAACTATTAATATGTAAACTTTTTTTAGGACGGGTCAACTGGTTTACTTGACAAAAAATATAACAGACTAAAACTTTAATAAAATCAAGTAAAATATTTAAGATAAGGTTATGGGTTTTCTCATAGGTTTGGATAATGAAAGAATCAAAGTGAAAGGCTAATCCGCAAGTTGTTATTAAATTGCTGATAAAAAAATTAAATGAATAAAGGATATGTATGAAAGCTTTAGTTTCAATTGAAATCCCCGAAGTAAAAAAGGCATACAGCGGCAAAGTCAGGGATATATTCCCTATAGATGATAAGAATATGTTAATAGTTTCAACAGACCGCATATCCGCCTTTGATTATATATTCCCTAACGGTATTGCAGGTAAGGGAATAATACTCAACAAAATATCAAATCTATGGTTTAAAAATATTAATTTTATAAACAACCATATAGTTGAAGATAATTTTAATAATTTCCCGAAACCATATTCAAACTATCCTGAGATATTTAAAGACAGATCTGTTATTGTAAAAAAGGCGGATAGAATCGATTTTGAATGTGTAGCAAGAGGTTATATTATCGGAGGAGGATGGAACGAGTATAAAGAGAAGGGTGAAATCTCCGGCATTAAACTTCCCCCTAACCTTAAACTTGCGGAAAAATTTCCTGAAACTCTATTTACCCCTGCGACAAAAGAGGATACGGGACATGATGTTAATGTTTCAATAGATATGATGAAAAAAGTAATCGGTATAAAAGATGCGGAATATTTGTCTAACATGACAAAAAAAATATATCAGTTTGGAAGAGATTGTCTTGAAAAAGCCGGTATTATTCTTGCCGACACAAAGTTTGAATTTGGGTATATAAACGGCGAAATTATTCTCATTGATGAAGTATTAACTCCAGACAGTTCCAGATTCTGGGACAGCAAGCTCTATCAAACCGGAGTATCTCCTGTAAGCTATGACAAACAGTTTATAAGGGATTATATTGATACAACAAAATGGGATAAAAATTCACCCCCTCCTCCCCTTCCTGATAATATTGTTGAGAAAACATATGAAAAATATAGTGAAATTTTATCAAAGATTGAACATGTTTTTAAATAGACAAAGTTTTAATATCTTTATCAGGTAAAGTTAAGGCATATTTAATACGATAATGAAACAATAACAGATATTCCGGAGCAAATAAGTGTCAAACACTAATCCATATAATCAATATAAACAGACCCAAATAACCACTGCGAATCAAGGCAAGCTAATAGTGATGCTCTATGATGGAGCGATAAAGTTCCTCAATATAGCTTTAGATAATTTAAATCCCAAAACATACGATGTAGTAAACAATAATATTATAAAAGCTCAGGACATAATTACGGAACTGCTCCTTTCATTAAATATGGAAGAAGGTGGAGAAATATCTCAGAATCTCTTTAATCTATATATGTATTTCAAAAGACAACTGTTAGATGCAAACATAAAAAAAGACGGCGAGATACTTAAGCAGACCATTAAATTGCTGAAAGAATTAAGAGACGCATGGGACCAAATATCGGCAAATGAGTCCAGAGCTGATAAGAACATGAATATTGGGGCTAAGGGTAATTTCAGCATTGAGGGATGATATTAAATCTCTTTTCACCGATCTCATTAAACACCTGAATTTAAAAAGCAAACTACTCCATTCCATTCTTGAAAAAGAAAAAAATATTTCATACCTGATAAAATTTAAGAACGACATAGAAGACAGTGTCAAAGAAATCATTGAAGAGGAAAATCATTTCATTGAAGAAATCAATGTTGAGGATTACAACATATCTCAAATCAGGGACGAAATTACGCGTAAATTCGGTTTCGACTTTAATAAAATATTAGTTAAAGGCTATAAATCTTCAGAAGATGAAATCATAGATTATAAAAATAAAATTCTGCTTCATGAACAGATAATCAATGATCTGTCAAAAATAAAAAAAGAGAATAATAATAATTTGGAAAAATACGCTAATGACCTGAAGATTCATATATGGGAATTAGAAAATATTGAAAGACTAAAGTTTGTAATTAAAGATCTTCAATCTTCTTAGACTCCAGTATTGCTTCTTTACGTTTAATCATCTCTTCATAGTCAAAATGGTATTTCTTTTTTTTATAATAGTACTTATATGTTTCTTTATATTTTTTTGAGTTAAAGTATTTCTTCATTCTCCTTGATACATAATGTATCTGTACACCCGGATCATAAACTGCCGGTCTGTTCTTATCTAAATCGATAATTGTCTCAGTAATAATACCCCAGGAAATATCATTTAACGAATATCCGTCGAGATCTCTTATCACAGCTCTGATTATACCCTCATGAGCAGGATCAAAAAATTTAAACGTTTTTGAATACATTATAGCGCCGTGCATATGATTTGGAACGTCAACAAATCCATCCTTAAAAACCAATTTTGCCATTATATAAAGTATTTTAAAACTGAATTTTAAAACACCGAGTCCGGGATTTGCCTGACCCGGCAGTTGCGGTTTATTGTCGTCAAATCCCTTTAAAGGATTTTTTGCAGAAAGCCACTCAATCTTTATCGTATCATATGGCAGGATTTCGGTATTTTGCGTGAAATATTTACTCTCAGGCAAAAATGTTGATTCACTGACTCTTAGATCAATCAACTGTTTTGCATGAGTCTTCTCCTCCCAAAACAACTTCATATAGTTTATGCCTGCATCATCTGCATCAATTTCAGTTATAAGATTTTTAAATCCCATATTCTTTAAATGTTTAATAAGACCGCTCTTATCCATCATTGAATATAGATCTTCTTCATTGAATCTTTTTAAAAAAAGATTTCTTGAACTTGCGGTATGCGGTATAGAAACAGTTCTGTTAGACAGATCAATATCATTATCATCAAATTTTAATGATTCTTTAAAACTTTCATTATGATGCGGTTTAGATTTTAATTTCATGTTTTAAAATATTCTTTACATTTATTTTATGATCAATACTGTCTGATAAGTAACACGCAGGCAATCGTATATGTCAAATAACATGTCGGGCTCAGCGTGACATATTATTTAACTTATACCACAATGATAATTCCTATCAATGTATAATAAATATCTCAATATATTTAATATTTATCAGATAGCCATCTTACCATTAACTTTTCCTGTTCTTTAAAAATGCGTATAAAAATCTATTTAACTCTCCATCAAAAACAAAATCTATACTTCCGGTCTCTTCGCCTGTTCTATGATCTTTTACTAACGTATATGGTTGAAAAACATACGATCTAATCTGATTTCCCCATGATATCTCTTTTTTCTCCGCAGCAAGTTCCTGTTTTTTTTCATTCTGTTCCGCTTTATGGCGTTCATATAATTGCGCTTTCAATACCTTCATTGCAAATGCTCTATTTTTATGCTGAGATCTCTCATTCTGGCATTGCACTACTATACCTGTCGGTAAATGCGTTATGCGTACAGCAGAATCAGTTTTGTTTACATGCTGTCCCCCTGCTCCGGACGCCCTGTATGTATCTATTTTCAGATCATTTTCGTTGATTACTACTTCAATGTTATCATCAACATCGGGCAAAACATCAATTGACGCAAATGAAGTATGCCTTCTCTTATTAGCATCAAAAGGAGATATCCTCACAAGCCTGTGTACGCCTGTTTCGCCTTTGAGAAAACCATAGGCATACTCGCCCTTTACAAGAATAGTTGCGCTCTTTATTCCGGCTTCATCACCGTGTGTATAATCAATATAATCAACGGAGAATCCGTTTTTTTCACTCCACCTTGTGTACATTCTAAATAACATACTTGCCCAATCCTGCGACTCGGTGCCGCCTGCGCCGGGATGGATTGTTATAAATGCATCCCTCGGATCATCAGGGTCAGAGAGAAGCTCCTTTGTTTCAATTTCACTAAACCTCTCTTCATATTTTTCTATATTAGAGGATAATTCTGCTATTAGTCCGGTATCATCTTCAGCAATAGCCATATTTATTAATTCTATTCCATCTTCAATCTCCTTTTTCAAAGATTGCAGCGGCTCAATTTTTTTCTTTAACTTGCTGATCTCTTGATTTAATTCTGCAAATTTTGCAGTATCTTTCCATATTTCATCTTTCTGAACTAACAGTTCCGTTTCCGAAAGCTTAAGTCTTAATTTTTCAATACCTATCGAGTCCGATAATTCACCAACCTTAATGTTAAGTTGATTAAGGATTCGTAAGCTTTCCTTTACATCATTGATATACAAACTCTAATACCTCTTAACAAATATTTAATTCATACGTCATCCCGTTATGGATGAGTGACCCGTTCTAAAAAAAGTTTACGGATTAATGGTTAAATCCTATTATAAATTTACATAACATAATTAATCCTAATATTTAGTTTACAAACATAGGATTTTTACTGCAATAATTTTTCCACAACCTTTTTATATTTTTATTTTCTATTTGATGATATTGACTATGCACAACTTCAGGTGTGATATTAGCTACCGTTGCGCGACTTCTGCCTTTTCTCCGGCGTAGAGTTTGTTCCTATACACCTTATGTAAAATTAGTCCGATCAACATAGCCGTTACATCCCCTGCGGGTATCGCCCAGGCGAAACCATCCGCGCCCATGACGGCGGTTCCCGCAAGCATCATCGGAATAAAAACAGTTTCCTGTACCAGCGATACTGCGGAAGCCGGAACAGCGCGTCCGGTTGCCTGAAAAAGCGTCGTGGTCATATACATTGTTCCATAGGCAAGATACGAGATAACCGCGATACGCAAAAATGGCGTTCCTATAGCGATGATTTCTGCGTTATTGATGAACAGCCGGAGGAGGCTGCCCCCGGCGATACAGTACGAAATCGCAAAAACAAAGCCGAGCAGAGTTGCATAGAGCAGCGTCTTTTTAACGGTTTCCTTCATGCGCGGGAATGCTCCGGCGGCGCCGGTATAACCAACCAAGGGCTGAACGCCCATGCACAGACCTTGACACAACTGTTTCGGCAATGCAGTAACTTTTACAATAAGCCCAAAGGCTACGATGTATATATCGCCAAAAGCGGCGGCGACATTGTTTTGTACCACGAAGCCCGCAACATAAAGCGCCTTCATGCAGAATGACGGAAACCCAATAGAAAAAACCGATGTAAGCATTTCCGCGTCAACCTTGCAGTCCGCAGGTACAAGTGAAAGGAACGAGCTTTTTTTGACAATATGCCAAATGTAAAACGACAGCGCCATTGCGTTGGCAATAACGGTGGCAATCGCCGCGCCTCTTACGCCCATGCCAAAAGTAAAAATAAAAACAGGATCAAGGATAATGTTAGCCGCTGTGCCGATGATGTTACCCGTCATCGAAACTTTTGCCCCTCCTTCGGCGCGAATTATCATGTTCATCGAAAAACCGAGTATGGAAGTCAGCCCTCCGCCAAGCAGGATGGAAAAATATTGCTTCGTCGGTTCAAAGGTATATTCCGATGTGCCGAGTATGCGCACTATCGGGTCGAGAAAAACGAAGCCTAGCGCGATGGCGGCGGTTCCCGTAACCACGGCTCCGTAAAGGGCAAAAGACGAGACCCTCTTTATTCGTTCATAGTCTTTTTTACCGAGCAGCCGTGAGATATAACTCCCGCAGCCCAGCCCGAATATTTGCCCTATGCCGTTGGTAATCAGAAATACCGGCATTGCCAGTATCGTTGCCGTCAGCGCGGCAGGGTCTTTCATCATACCGACAAATGCCGTGTCAACCAAATTGTAAACAATGCTCACGAGCATTGTTACCATCATTGGAACGCCGAAATGAGCGACTGCTTTGGGGATCGGCGCGTTCTCAAAGTAATACAGGGATTTTTGTTTGTCCATTTATTTCTCCTTATTCGTGCTGAGGGGTTTAATACCCCGCCATTCAGGGCGGTTAAAAAAGTATTAAACCCCAAATGCAATATCTTATTAGAACAACATACCTCTTCTTTCAGAGCGAGATTGTTGATTGGCTGTAAACAAACAGCCATACACCACAGAGGTGAATAAGAAAGGGAAATGTACTGGTTTTTCGAAAAATCAGGAATGATTTTTCTGCACTCGTCCCGCAACGGGGATGGCGGTATCTGCCATAGGCGGTTTTACCCGTCTAATTTCCGGCTCTTTTGTTCCATTGTAAAATTTTTGTGCGGGTATGTCAAGCTTTCTATACCAAGTTTAGGGCAAATGGCATTTAACGTTCCGGCAGCCGCAAAACTGTGGCGGAGCAAAACATCACAAAGGATGTCGGACTTCAGTCCGCGCCCGACCGGTGTTTTGCGTAGCCCGAGCCGCCGAAGGCGGCGATGCGCATACAGACCTGTTATGCGAAGTCCATGCCGCTTTTATAACTGTTTTTTACATTTAAAACATATTATTGATCCTACATTCCATAATTCCAATTCTTTATATTCCTTATTTAATATTTCCATAATTTCACTTTTTGAGTAAAATGGCGGGGTAAATGTTCCATTTTTTACAAATATATTTTTAACAAACCAATCTGTTCTTTTTGTTATTTCCTTTATATAGAAACAACCAATAAAAAAACCATTATTTTTTAATACACGTCTTATTTCATTAAATGCTTTTTCTTTTTCAGGAAATGCATGAAATCCATTCATTGATAATACCATGTCAAATGTTTCATTCTCAAATGGTATATTTCCTACATCTCCTTGTTTACATTCTACATTATTTATTTTGCTATTTTCAAAACGTTTTTTAGCTATTTCAAGCATATCATTAGAATAATCCATACAAATTATTTTTGAATTATTTAATTTTTTATATTTCTCATATGTCAATACTCCAGTTCCAGCAGGAATATCCAATATTTTTCCAATAAAATCATTAGATATATAATCCAATAATTTTATTGTATATTCTTTTTCGTTTATTCCCCAAATAATTTTTGCTCCTATTTTAAAAAACATATTTCCACTTGTAATATATTTATCATATATATTTGATACGGATTTATATCCATTTTTTATTCTATCCATAATAATTCTCCTAATATTAATATTTCATCATTTTTAATAATTTTATCAATCATTTTCGGCATGGATTTCACATAACGTTCCGGCTGTATGCGACGGTTTTGTAGCCCGAGAAGGAAAAACGTGCAGCGTTTTTTCAGACACAAAAAAATGTGGCTGAGCAAAACACCACAAAAAACGTTCTATCGCCTAACGCACACCCGACTGGTGTTTTGCGCAACCCGAGCCGCCGTAAGGCGAGTTGACCCAGTTTACGTGTGATAAGTTCCCACAGCCTTGCCATGCCGGTTTTAGGAAATTGTAATTGTTTCATTATATCGCTCCTTTCATATCCGACAAAATGCTTTTAAGCGTATTTCCGCTTCCGCTGTGGGACTGCACAAGCGCAATGCCGCATATATCAGCCCTTTTCTTTGCGACAATTGCCATCTTGTGCGAGACCGGATTGGTGAATAGGACTATCAAGTCAGGCTTGCCAATCTTACATTCCAGATTGCTTTCAAATTGTGTAAAAATCTTTGCTTTGCATCCGTACTGTTTGCATATGTCTTTATATTGGCATGCCATGCGATCATGCCCGCCGATAATTACAACACTCATACATTCTCCTTATAATGCGTCTCTCTTTGGCGGCGTGGCTAAATCACAGCTTCCGCAGTCGCAAGAGCAGCCTGCGCATCTGCCTTTTTTCTTATCACGGTATATTTTGATGATAACCAGCGTAACAATCACGAGCAAAACAAGCCCGGTAATAATTGTCCCGCCGTTATTCGACAAAAAGGTAAACATACTCTCCTCCACAATAGTTATCAGTGATGGGTGGTTAGTGAGAAAGAAAAAATTTCATTCTAACCACCAATCATTATTTATGACTTCTTTTGAACTGCCGGACGGAAAAGCATAAACAAAAATCCAGCCGTTAGAAGAAACGCTGCAAATGTTCCGAATCCAAAATGTCCGGAAAACATCATTCCGAATTGATAGATACAAAGCGATACAATATAGGCTAAAGCGCACTGATAGCCGATAGCCGCCCAAAACCATTTGGCATTGTTCATCTCCCGCTTGATTGCGCCCATAGCGGCAAAACATGGGGCGCATAACAGGTTAAACACCAAAAAGGAAAAAGCGGCTAATGTAGTGAAACTTGCTGCAAGAGCGCTCCAAATTTCCGTGCCATCCTCTGCGACCTCTGCAAAACCATACAGTATGCCAAATGTGCCCACTACGTTTTCCTTTGCGATTAAGCCCGTGATAGCGGCAACGGTGGCTTGCCAGTTTCCCCAGCCTAAAGGTGTAAAGATAGGAGCAATAGCATTACCAAATACCGCTAAAACGCTATTATTCATATCGACCATGCCAAACCCGTTTTCATCCCATCCGAAACCGGAAGCGAACCATACGAATATTGTCGCCAACAGGATAATGGTTCCCGCTTTTTTAATGAATGACAAACCGCGCTCCCACATACTCCTAAGGACATTACTAACAGTAGGCCAGTGATAAGCGGGTAGTTCCATTACAAAAGGCGCTACATCCCCGGCAAACAATTTTGTCTTTTTCAATATTAATCCTGAGCAGATTATAGCAGCTATGCCGATAAAGTATGCGCTCGGCGCCACCCACGCCGCTCCGCCAAATAATGCTCCCGCAATCAGCGCGATAATTGGCAGTTTAGCCGAACAGGGAATAAAGGTTGTGGTCATTACGGTCATTTTACGGTCGCGGTCGTTTTCAATTGTACGGGACGCCATAATCCCGGGAACGCCGCATCCGGTTCCAATCAAAATCGGAATAAAAGATTTGCCTGACAATCCGAAGCGGCGGAAAATCCTGTCCATGATAAAGGCGATGCGCGCCATATAGCCGCAGGCTTCCAGAAAGGCAAGGAAAATAAACAGTATAAACATTTGCGGCACGAAACCCAGCACCGCACCAACGCCTGCCACAATGCCTTTCAGAATTAAACCTTGCAGCCAATCGGCGCAGTTTATCGCTGCCAACACGCTGCCAAGCAGAACAGGAATACCGGGAATCCATATACCAAAATCTGCCGGGTCAGGTTTTTCCGCAGCTAAAGCCGTCTCAAAATCAGCAAGGGCGACCGGCAGAGTTTCGATCACATTTCTATCCTTGTCCTCGACTTTTGCTTCGGCTGTGATATTCGCTGCGGAAGCTTCTTTAATAAAGCCGTTAATAACCGCTTTGTCCGGTTCTTCGGATTTTAATGTTTCCATAATAGCAGCGGTGTCAATGCCAGTTTCCTCAGCAGTTGTCAGATAAGCTTCAATTTTAAGCTGTTCTACTTCAAAATTCCCGACTGCTTCTTCGTAAGCAGACGAACCGACACCCCCCAAATGCCAGCCCTCACCAAACACGCCATTGTTAGCCCAATCGGTTACAATTGAACCAACAGTGGAGACCGAAACGAAGTAAACAATAAACATTACCAACGCGAAAATCGGAAGCGCCAAAATACGGTTAGTTACCACTTTGTCTATTTTATCCGAAACGCTAAGGCTGCCTTTGTTTTTGATTTTTATGCAGTCTTTGATGATTGAATCAATGTATGTATAACGTTCGGCGGTGATTATACTTTCGCAGTCGTCATCCAGTTCTGTTTCCCGCTGTTTGATGTCCTCTTCAATATGTGCTGTCTGCGCAGGTGTAAGTTTCAGTTTTTCAGTGATTTTCTTGTCCCGCTCAAACAGCTTAATGGCAAAAAATCGCTGCTGCTCCTGCGGCAGATCGTGAAGTACTGCTTCTTCAATATGCGCCAGTGTATGTTCTACGCCGCCTGAAAAACTGTGCCGAGGTACTGTTTTAATACTGTCTGCCGCCTTGACCGCCGCATTTGACGCTTCCAAAACCCCGTAGCCTTTCAGCGCGGAAATCTCCACAACCTGACAGCCAAGTTCTTTGGAAAGCCTTGCGGTATCAATTTTGTCGCCGTTTTTCTTCACGACATCCATCATGTTTAATGCCACGACAACCGGTATGCCAAGTTCGGTGAGCTGGGTTGTAAGGAACAGATTGCGTTCTAAATTCGTAGCGTCAATAATGTTAAGAATGACGTCAGGACGTTCATCTATTAAATAATTTCTGGCAATGACTTCTTCCAGCGTGTAAGGGGAAAGAGAGTATATTCCCGGTAAATCAGTCACGGTTACATCCTTATAGTTTTTCAATTTACCCTTTTTCTTTTCTACAGTTACACCGGGCCAGTTTCCCACAAACTGGTTCGAACCGGTGAGAGCGTTAAAAAGAGTTGTTTTGCCGCTATTGGGATTTCCGGCAAGAGCTATTTTGATAGACATGGAAATTTTCCTCCTTAAATAAATTATTCTACTTCAACCAATTCGGCGTCTGCCTTCCGAAGGGAAAGCTCATAGCCTCGTACCGAGATTTCTATAGGATCACCTAGTGGGGCTACTTTGCGGACATAGATCTCTACGCCTTTAGTGATGCCCATTTCCATTATTCGGCGCTTCACAGGACCTGCGCCTCCGATTTTTGCCACCCGCACGGTTGTACCGGGTTTCGTTTCCTCGAGTGTTTGCATCTGTTTCCTCCTTAGTTTTACACCATAATTTTTACAGCCATCTCTCTGCTGACTGCTACGCGTGATTCTTTTATATTTACAATCACGTTACCGTTGATTTGGGTTATAACTGTAACGTACGAACCGGGAATAAAGCCGAGTGTTGCAAGAAACTGCCTCGTTTCTTCCCTGCCTCCCACTTTCTTGATGGACGCTCTCGATCCGGGCTTAATCATTGTCAGAGGCATCATATTAACGCTCCTTATACAGCTTTGCAAGTTTACAATATATCGGTTAGGTGTGACTAACCATAATACAATCCAGTTAGTATAAACTAACCATTTTGTCAAGAAAAAATTCAAAATTTTCTATAATTTTTTATTTTTTCTTTATTTTGTTGATTTTATAGGCATTTCATGTTATTATAATTAGTGCCGAATAACGCATTGCTCAAATGTAAGAGGTAAAAATATGAAAATTCAGGAATCGGCTGAGAATTACTTGGAAACAATTTTAATCCTGAGCCAAAACGGGAATCGGGTGCGTTCGATTGATATTTCAAACGAGCTTGATTATACGAAACCAAGCGTGAGTATCGCTATGAAAAAGCTGCGCTTGGATGGATATATTAAAACAGACACAGACGGTTTTATTACTTTAACGGAAAGAGGGCGTGAAATAGCCGAGTCAATGTACGAAAGACATATTCTCATTTCAGACTGGCTTATTTTTTTGGGTGTTGATAGACAAACAGCCGTAAAAGACGCCTGTAAAATGGAACATGGCATGAGTGAGCAAAGTTTTTTGGCAATCAAAGAACACATTAAGGAATGGAAGCGAGGCATATATAAGCAAAAATAGTTGCGTTTTTTCTGCGTCATTGCAAGCGCTTCAACCCGTTCAATATAGAATGTAACTAATCACGCTGAGCCTGACATAGTCGCGCTGAGCCCTACATGTTATTTGACATATACAGTTGCCTGCGTGTTACTTTTCAGACAGCCTCTTATTTCATAAAATTTTTTAATAAATGGCTGCTCAGATCATTCTCTAAATCATTGGAAATTTTATAATCCTTACCAAATACTCTATACCACATATCACTATCTTCCATACATAGATATATAAAAACATCAGGAAAATAAATTTGAATTTTTTCTTTGATTCTTTTATATATTTCAGCTCTCTCCGGTGTAATGTATCGATATTTTCCATCAATTCCCCGGAACATCTCTTCTAATGTAAGTTTCTCATCTATAAAAACATTTTTAATTATATCCTTAAAACCCGGACTGTATCTGAAACAGCCCAATGATATCCAAACGATTTTCGACGGTATAAGCTTTTCAGCCATCAGCTCAATTACTTGAAAGTATTCATCTATAAAATTATCATATTTAATAATAGGGTCAAAATGAAGCGCAGTGTAATAGCCCCAGCTTTGAGCTTTTGCGCATGCATCAATCCTTTCATAAATATTAGACGTACCCTCTTCGTATAAATCTATGTTTCTCTGAGTATTAAGACTCCATGCCAAGATAGCATTACCCTTTGATTTTACATCCTTTAAATGATCAATCTTTGACGATTTGGTTTTGAATTCCAAAAAAAGTCTTTTGACTTTAGATGTTGCCTCTATTAAATCTACCGCTATTGAAGTTACTTCATCAAACATCAATGAATCGGTAAACTCCCCTGTACCAACCCTCAAAATACGGTCTTCTTCATTGCAAAAAGATTTAATAATATCTGCCAGATCGTCAAGATTAATAAATTGAACAATACCAAAGGAATTGAGATAGGAATTTAAAAAGCAATACGTACAATTAAAGATGCAATTAAAGCACGTATTAAGGAGATAATAATTACAGCATATAACTTTTGGAGAGCCCGGACATTTTTGAAATTTTCTGCCCATAAACTCTTTTAATATAAGAACTTCTTTAGACCTGTAACTTTTTTTCAAAACATTAATTTTTTTTGAAAGATCTTCTTCATCAAAAAAGTTTATTATCTCTTTATTTCTCTCTCTTGATTTATCTATTATTATTTTAGCAGTGCTGTGCTTCAAATCTGTTTCTCTGTACAGCACTATTTTTATCGAATCAAAACTGTTCAAAATATCTACCAAAGATTATTTTACAACTCCACTTTTACGACAATCAATAACAAAATATAATTAACAATTTGCTGCTGCAGAAATCAAATTGTTAAATTTTTCCATTTCTTTACGGCTGTCCGTCAAATATTCTTCAATAGAGGCATCTTTTAATCTTTCATAATTCCATTCACGGAGCTTACGAATATCATCAATAGAAAAATTAGGGCTTATTTCAGGCTTAGGAATATCATGTATCATTATTATTCGGATCCTCCTATTAATATTGAAGGGGCATAAATTAAAACATCATTATACCCTTCTAAAGCTGTAACGGCTTTAACACCAACAATAGTTTTATGATTAACAATATGTTTAAAATTCCAAGATACAATTACATCACAATCGCTGGCTATTGCCGCTGCAATGTGCCTGCAATCATCAATGTTTTTTTGTTTCAATTAATTAGTTAAACTTTTTTTAATTAAGTGTCAAGTTATTTTTTATAGTATTTTAAATATAGAACATCAAAAATTTTCCTTGTCTTTATATTACAATTATATAGATTCATCTATCAGTGATTTATTGTACGAGCGGGCATAGTGCCTGCACACCATTATAAAAATTTTCAGGTGAGAAGAATGAAAAATAAACATATTCAATTTATATCTATCGTGATAATATTACTTATATTTAACTTAAGTTGTTTTACAAATCAAAAAATAGACGGGAACGAACTTTCGGATAAAAGATTTTATTTTACGCAATTCCAATATGCTCTTCACGGTTTGAATAAAGATAAGGCTTTCCAATTTTTTAAAAGCTTTCCTGTAAAAAAAATTATGTACCTCCTTGCAAAAGACTATAACATTGAAATAGATATCATCGACTTTAATAATTTTATAAAATCTTCAGATATGTCTCAGATTGAAAGTTATGGCGGACTTAGAGATGTAAAACAGACATGGAATATCAACAAAGATAAAAATAATAAAATAGTTTTTATTTTTGAACAGGATATGATAAAAGAACGAGATTTAAAGTTTACAATCAATATTTCAAGCGGAAATAAAGACCTTACTACAATTAAGACATCAATAAGCAGAATTGAATTTATCTTTAAACAGATTGAGTTCTCATTAAAGTCAGCTAAAGAGTATGCGAAAGAGTATGATGAAAAAAATTTAGATAAAGTATCACTGGCTCCAATGATAATTGAAAATTCATCAGAAGTTTCAGATAAACACGATCAGCAAAATAAAGCAGCAGAAATCAAGTTCATGATAGACGGCTATGTCCGGCAGCTTAATCAAGATCAAAAAAAAGAATTTAAGCACGATATTATAGATTATATTTATAAAACCTGTGAGTGATAGTATATTTTTAGCTTGAACAATTTTTAGATAAATATCTATAAACATATAAAACAAACGGAGTCCATTATGAGCTGCATATTCTGTAAAATAGTATCAAATGAAATACCGGCAAAGACAGTTTATGAAAACGATTATGTCATAGCCTTCTATGACATTAATCCGATTACACGCGAGCATATACTTATTATCCCTAAAAAACATATATCTTCAATTGACCATATATCAGACGAGGATAAAGATATAAGCGCTGCACTATTTAATGCAGTAAGGGAGATTGTAAAATTAAAAAACATGCAAGACGATGGATACAGAATTATAATAAATAACGGCAGAGCTGCAGGGCAGGAGGTTTTTCACCTTCATCTCCATCTTTTAGGCGGAGAAAAAAATCTTGGACCAATGCTCTCTTTGTAGATTCTATTTGTGTCTGCTGAATAAATAAACATCAGCAGATTCTATTTTATCTTTTTTGGCAGTATCAGCAAGACCTTATCTATAGTTCTGACGCCTACCTCCTCAATAATAAATTCATTCCCCTTGTATTTAATATGATCACCCTTATCGGGAATATCACCTGTTAAGCTCATTATAAATCCTCCAAGAGTTTCAAAATGTAATTTTTGAATCTCAATATTAAAATATCTCTGAAAATAATCTATATCCAAGCGTCCGTTTAGAAGAAATCTTTTTTCATTTATTTTTGTAATAAGTTCTTTCGACGGATGATCGCCTGTTTGAATTTCACCTACTATCTCCTCTGCAATATCTTCAAATGTTACCATCCCTGTTGTATTACCATATTCATCAACTACAAATACTAAAGGGATTCTCTCTCTATGCATCTTGTTATAAAAATCAAATATATTCTTTGTCTCCGGAATAAATACAGGATCTATAATGATCTCTTCAATTTTGCCATGCGGATTTTTTAAAATATCCCTATAATATACATATCCAATGAAATTATCTTTTCTATTTCTATATACAGGTAATTTTGAAAATCTTGTCCTCTCAATTATTGATATAATACTTTTATATGAATCATTTATATCAACAGAGATTATATCTACAGTTGGAATCATTATTTCAAAGGCTTGAGCGCTCTTAAATGACAATATCTCGGATAGATAGATATTCTCCTCTTCGTCTATAATCCCCTCTTTTTTACCTATTGAAATAATAGCTGCAATATCATCTCGTGACCCTATTGGAGATACGTCGCCGGGTTCAATATTAAATATCCTTGTTATTGTCTTTGAAAAAAATAAGGCGAAATATATTACAAATTTAAATATTTTCATTAGAATAAGTATCAGCGAAGAGAATAGCAGCAATAATTTTTCAGGATTAGCTCTGGATATAATCTTAGGGGTTATTTCACAAAAAATGAGAAAAAATATTGTCTGTAATATAGTAACAATAAATAATTGCGTATCATTATAGAAATAAATTTTAGTTACTAAATAAGTAATAAAAGCAGCAGCCCCTATGCTGCAGATATTGCTGCAAATAAGGACCATGCCAATCGCATCATCAATATTATCAAGAATTTTTAAACTTCTAAAAGCCCTTTTACCCCTTCCTTTTCTGCTTAATGTCTCGATTGTTATTCTTCTTGATGATATGATAGCAGTTTCAATACATGAAAAAAAAGCTAAAGAAGCCGCAAAAAAAACAATGACTAATTGATAAAGTAAAAGTTCCGACATCACTTATTCCCTGCTTTTTTTAAAGATTCAACTTCAATGGTCTTAATAGTTCTTTTAATTATACTTTTTATTCTTAATTCAAAATTCTCAATTGTTATTAAATCTCCCTTCTCCGGTATTGATGCTAATTCTTCTATAAAGTATCCTCCGATTGTATCCGAATTATTGCTTGTAATATTCAGATTAAAGTATGTGTTAAAATCATCTAACTGCATCTCTCCGTGAACTATATAGCGTCCTTCGCCTGTTTGACGAACCATATTCTTCTTAGATGTCTCCCATCTTCCAAAATTTTTACCGAGTAATGCCGATAATATCGAATTTAATGTTACTATCCCTGCCGTACCGCCATATTCGTCAACTACAATGGAAATATCTATTTTTCTTTCTAAAAAATTGTTAAGTAATTCATTCAGATCTTTTGATGATGGAAAAAAATCTATAGCTCTGATAAATTTATTAATTTTTTTATTTTTATTTGCTATATAAGACGATATCATGTCACGGGAATCTATTACGCCGACTATATTATCTATATTACCCTTATAAACCGGAATCCTTACAATATCTTTTTCAATTATTAAAGACATTGCCTCATCTATTATTGCGCCATAGTGTATAAAGATTGCCTGATTGCGCGGGTACATTATATTAGATGCTTCTTTTTTTGTAAAGCGGAGTACATTTTTTATAATATCACCCTCTTCCTTGTTTATCAACCCATTCTTTTCGCCGCTGGCAATTGCATACCCTATTTCATCTTCAGTAAGTTTACTGTGTCTTAAATTGAGTCTTAATATTTTTATCAACATGTCCGAATAAAAAATTATACAGAACCTTACAGGAAACAATATCTTATGAAATAGATTTATATATGGATAAAGACTTTTACTGAAATACGCATAATTCTTTAGCGCAACAATTTTAGGGGTTATCTCTGAAAAGATTATTATCAACGGTGTTATAAATACTATTGTTATTATATGACCATAATGGCCAAAGTATTTTAACATAAAATTTGTTGTTACTGCAGTTACCGAAAGATTAACAAATAGATTACCAAGTAAAAGTGTTATAAGTATCTTTTCAGGATCCTTCATTAAATTGAATATCTTGTTTTCTATGCTGTTCTTTGATTCTGAGAATTTATGAAGATCAGACCTTTTTAACGAAAACAGAGCTGTCTCTATACCGGAGAAGAACGCAGATAGAATCAAAAAAATTACGATAAACAGGATGTGTAATAAAATATAGTCCATTTAAGTTAATTTATTATTCAAGAAAAAGTTCTATCCCTTTTATTTTTAAAATTTTATCGCGCTTATTTTATATTTATTTCTTCTATGTTTATTGCATATCAAGCTTTACATTAATTGTAAAATCTTTTTCAAATATATTTCCGTTAAAATCAGATACGGTAATTAAAAAATTATTCATCCCTTCTTTATATACAATATCTTTTATCTTGTAATATCCTTTTTCATCAAAAACATCTATAAATATTTTATTATTCACAAGTAATCCGTCTGTTGAACACTCTATTTTATCAAAAGTATAATTTGCTATCTCTTTTCCATTTAACGATGCCTTAATATTATAGAGACCAAGTCTTTCATTACCTTTAATTGTATCCTTTACTTCAATTAACAAGGGATAATGCTTTGTTAAGCGAATATCCGATTTATCATTTAATCTTATATATCTATTATCAATTCTGATAAAAAAATTCATTATCTCAGGCGATTTATTATCGCTATATGCCGGAAGTATTTTTAGCGGATTGATCGATTCTCTCTTCGCAGGGTCTAATATTGAAACATGGAGATGCTTTCCAAAAGAATGCCCTGTATTACCTATTAAACCGATAATATCCGATTCACCATACTCCTGTTTTAAAATTTCAACATCCTGTAAGTGCATATAAATAGATAAAAGACCATCGCCGTGAGCTATTACCTTATAGTTTCCGCCTCCCCAATAATTCTCTAATGGGAAAAGCGATCTGTTCCATGCATATAATAAAGCGCCGCCTGCCAATGGACGAACTTCGTCGCTGACGCTTAACATATCAAGACCGTCATGAAAATGATCGCTCCGAGATTCCCCAAATGTCGATGTTATAATACCGTCTTTAACAGGCTGATTGAAAGACATGTTTGACAGAGATAGAACTATTATTGAAAAACATACAAGTATTTTATTCATAATCTATTCCTCATTGATTATTATGTACATGCAGACTACAGAATTTTCCGGGCTCTGAACCTGAGTAAAAATATTGGACAGCTGTCTTCGGACATTCATTATTTCTGCCTGCGACCTCTCCGCTGTCTAAACATATTTTTTCTGAAGTTATATTTGCAAAGTCAGAATTAAAATCCGGAGGTTTATTATCTCTATAAACCTCTGAGACATATTCTGCCCAGACCGGAGCAGCAACAGCGCTTGCAGATCTCCCGGAACCAAGTGAGACAGCTCCTGTTTTATTACCAATCCAGATTGCAGTTATCATGTCCTGATTATATCCGACAAACCATGCGTCAACATAATTTGAACTTGTTCCGGTTTTACCTGCACATGGGAAATTTATGCCATATTTCTTTACAAGCCAATATGCGGTTGAATCCGGTTCTTTAATACCCTCCAGCATAGATATTGTAATCCTTGCAGCTCCCGGATCAATAATTTTACCGATACTGTCTCTCTTGGAATCAAGTAATTCCTTAACTTCACGCTCATTGTCCCAGACAATATTTCCGTTATAGTCCTTAACATTTTTTATTCCATACGGGATTACCAATTCGCCTCCGTTTATCAGTACTGCATGAAGCGCAGCATTTTCTAATGGAGATAATTCATAAGCGCCAAGTGCAAAAGATAGTGTTTTGCCGAATCTTTTATCCATTTCGCTGCTTGGAATTAATAAAGCTTTCTGTATAATCTTAAACGGCGTACTATAACCTGTTTTATCTAATACCTGAACAGTTATTGTATTAAGTGATTTAACAAGCGCCTGCCGAATAATTATATCCCCTATAAAGGTGTTGCTGTAATTTTGAGGAGTATAATTGTTCGCATAAGTAATCTTTTTATCCGTAAAAACAGTTGAGGGAGTGATCTTCTTATCTTCAATGGCTGAGGCATATACAACAGGCTTTATGGATGAACCGGGCTGCCTCCTTATTTGATAGACATTATCATTCTGATTTTCGGAAGTAAATTCGTATCCGCCTACATAGGATAGTATCTCTCCTGTAAACGGATCAAGTGATACTAAGGCGCCCTCAATATTACGGGCTTTCTCCATATCTTTTTGCGAATCCGCAGGATTTTTTCGAGCCTTTGCAATCTTCTCATGATACTCTCTTTGCGCTAATACACTTTTTTTAAGCGCTCTTAGAGCCACATCTTGTTTTCTCAAATCTATTGTTGTGTGAATAGATAAGCCGCCTTTTTTTATGGTCTCATCGCCGAATCGTTCTGCTAATTCTCTCCTGATCATCTCATTAAAAAAAGGCGAACGGTTTATTCTATATGAGCTGTATGTAAAACTGCCGATCTTAGAACTTACGGCTGTATTATTTTCATCAACTACGCCCCATTCCTTTTTAAAGTCATCAAATATCTTATCAATTTGATCATGCTTTAAAAAGCCTGCATCGCTGTATGATATTAATATTCTCTTTGTTTTATTTAATGATCTATTGAGATTAGTAAGAGGAGAATATACGCCGGGATTTGATATTGTAGCAACTACCATTAATGATTCGGGTAAATTCAATTCCCTGACAGACTTCCCAAAAAACATTTTAGATACCGATTCTACTCCATACGATCCGTTTCCAAAGTAAATGAGATTGAGGTACATTGACAGAATATCTTCCTTATCATAAAGCTTTTCAATCTCCAAAGCGCAGTATGCTTCATATATCTTTCTTTTTAAGCTGCGTTCCATATCCGTAAACAGCACCTTAGCTAACTGTTGTGTCAGTGAACTTCCTCCCTGAACTACCTGGAGATTAACTACATTCTTTATAACAGCCCTGAATATACCCCAATAGCTTATTCCTTTATGATTATAAAAATCTCTGTCCTCGCTTGCGATAACTCCATTTACAAGATGCTTAGGTATAAAATAAAACGGAACAATCTCCCTTTTCTCATCGAAGAACTCGCCTATAATCTCGCCGTTTCTGTCATAGATTCTTGTGGGTATTTTTACTACTTTTGCACCTACCTCAACTTCATTTCTTGCGTATTTATAACCTGTTTTATTCTCCTCTGTCTTATCTATTAATATCTTATATTTTGCCAATTTATCTAAAGCCTTATCCTTATCACCCAGCCACTCCGTATAAATATATCCCGAATATAAGACTATTAATAAAAAAATAACCAGAGGGAGATATATGAAAAAAACCTTTTTATGCCCAAATATAAATTTGATTAATGTCAAAAATATCTCTTTAACGGATTTAATGAATTGCATTAACATTACCTCCCATAGAATTTTTTAGTCTATATCTCTTACCGGATAGTTGACCGCATGCGCCTGATATATCGCTTCCCATACTCTTCCTTATAGAGACAGGTATATTCATCTCTTCCAATTTTTTAATAAATGAATCCATTTCATGTTTTTCAGGAATTATAAGATCGTGATTCCCATTATTCAGCGGTATTAGATTTAATTTTACTTTAGAATAGTTAAACATCTTTTTCAATCTATTAACATCCTCTGAGGATATATTATCTTTTCGCATTATATATTCAACTGTTAATCTGTTTCTTGATACGGGGAGTCTGTCTTTTAATACTGCGGCAATATTCTTAAACGGATATTTTTTTTCAACAGGCATATTTACTATTCTCTTATTTGAATCTGTATCATTAAGTGATAGCGCTAAATTATACGGTCTTTTCTCATCAATGAATCTTTCAATAGCCGGCAGAATACCGCAAGTTGATATTGTAATTTTTCTTACGGATAAATGGAAGCTAAACGTATAGTTCATTATATCAGCCGCCTTTAGCACATTATCATAATTTAAAAACGGTTCACCCATTCCCATAAAAACCACATTGTTATTTATTAAACCGCTCATACGCCGAACCTGACATACCTGATCAAGAATTTCTCCCGCTGAGAGATTTCTTTTGAATCCAATTTTTGCCGTTTCACAAAATCTGCAACCCATCGGACAACCTATTTGAGATGAAACACATATAGTTAATCTGTCGCTTTTATCTCCCTGATTTTTAATTAAAACACTCTCTATAAAATGATTGTCAAATGTTTTAAAGAGAAATTTCTCAGTTCCGTCAATTGTTGATATTTGCCGGTCTTCAAAACTTAACGGCGACATAATATATTTTTCGTTAAATTTATTTCTTAACTCCTTTGATATATTTGTCATCTCGTCAAAGTCTTCAACATTTTTTTCATACAACCAAACAAATATCTGTTTTACCCTGTATTCCTTTTCGCCAAAATCAGCTATCACTGAACATAGTTCATCATAATCAAAATCTTTAATACTCTGTTTCATGTTATCATTTTTTGTCACTTTCGGAAACACTCTTAACACATCTAAAACCGGCAATTCTGTCTTTATAAAGATTCGGCATCCCCCCTATTTTTCTGCTTGTTACTCTTGCATCTTTTTTAGATAATAAATATGCTCCGCCTTTAATAACTTTATACTGCTCGCCGTATTTATTGCTTACCTTATCACTTCCGCTATATTTTTTATACCAGCTGCCGGTCCATTCCAATGCATTACCATCAAGATTTGCAACGCCATAATATGAAAGAGCCTCCTTTTCATACATCTCTACAGGTATATAACCCTTTTCTATTTTAGTGAGTCCATACTTTTCCATAATCATTTTTTTTAAATTCTCTCCGACTTTATCGGATAACCAAAACTCCTCCGTATTGGCAATCCCATTCTTAAACTCATTCCCCCAACTATAGAGTGTTCGCTGCCCCATCTTCTCTTTTGATTCGGGAGATCTTGCAGCCTTTTCCCATTCAACCTCGCTTGGGAGTCTTTTGCCTGCCCATGACGCATAATCTGCCGCTTCATAATATGTTACTATAACAGGAAGAGAAGCAAAATATGAACTTAAAAAATTACCCTTTTTATCAACCCGGTCTTTCCAGTAGTCCGGATAATCACGCCCTTTAATATCTGCAAATTTTTTATAGTCGCTGTTGGAAACTTCATATTTATCAATATAATACTCACCGAGAAATTCGCTGTGTTCGGGATATTCATCATCATTACAATAGGAACATCCCATTAAAAAACTCCCCTCAGGTATTAAAACCATTTCTCTTTTATCAATGGGTGATATTATTGCAGTTTTATAATCCGGCGTGTCTGTAAATATATTCTTTCTTAATTCTTTGTCAATTTCTTTATCAGTTAAAATTATTACTATGTCAAGACCGGGTCTTAAAATCGCCTTATATTCATCTTTCAGTAATGTATAATTGCATAAGTATCTTTTCTTTGAAGAAATTTCAGGTATATCTTTAATAGAGGATATATTGCCAATAATTTTATCGCCGGAATAGATATAGTAAATATCTCTGTCAGGGGTTGTATTAAAAAAAACCGTTACATATTCCTTAGTGCGTACTGTCTCAATAACGCCCATTTGCATATACTCTTCTTGACCATAAACAAAAGGCGTTAAGAACAATGATAATATAATATAAAAAATAAATTTACGAAACATTAGTTTCCATCCTTCATTTAATAGACTATTTAATATGCCTTATAGATTTTTCTATCCGGCAACCTTATACATGAAAGAGGAAATCCCTCCGACATGGCATTTGTATCGATCCCTATAATATTTCTTTCATTATCTATATATACATTTTTTGAATTGCTAATATATGTAGTCGGAGTATGTCCGAAAATAACGGTTTTATCCCACCTTTTATTATATCGATAAAAATCTTCCCTTATCCAAATAAGATCAACTCGCTCCTGATCTGTAATATTTCTAACCTTAGGACTAATACCTGCATGAACTGCTATAAACAAATCATCCTCATAATATAATTTTAAGCTGTTATAGAATTTCTTATGACTCTCAGGGATATTGAACCCCTTTAAGTTTCTTGAATAGCTTCTAATAGTATGCTTTCCGCCATTTGCCATATAGTTATTGTAATTATCACCAGTTGATACAAATCTTAAAAACATATCTTCATGATTACCGATTAAGCAGATAATATTATTTTCGGATTTTAGTTTCAATAAAAATTCTATTACCTCAAATGATTCCGGTCCTCTGTCTATATAATCGCCCAGAAAAATAATTAAATCATCCGGTTCAATATCTGACTTTATATCCGAAATCAACTTTTTCAGCTTTGATAATTGCCCATGTATATCGCCAACCAAATAAAACTTTCTGCTCATTATCTACCGGTACCGGATCTGTTTTTTTCATAGTATATTATACTATATTATACTATATCAAAGTATTCTATTTAACATTCTTTTTATTATAATCATTAATCTTATTCAATATTTCACTATGAATCCTGTTGATCTCATTATATTCCTCTATGGACCAAGCTCCGAATATCCATCTATCTTTGACCGAAATAAAAATATATTTTCCCTCATCATCCTTTTTAAAAGCAGTATAAATTCCGTCCGATGAACTGACAATATAAGTATCGACAATATTTTTTTTAAATACCTCATAAGCGTCATAAAAAGAGCCGTACTCTGAATAGAAGACACTTATCAGATTATTATTCCATTTCCATTGAGTATAAGCCATTCTCTCTAAAAAAGAAAATTTGGCGTGTTGATTTATACTATATATGATGCCATATCCGTCTCCGGACTTTAATATATGTAAGCTGTCCGGGAGTTTATAATTCATATAGTTTTCACCTATATAATTGAAAGGAATCTTAGAAAAAGTTTTAAGTTCTCCATGCAAAGATGAATCTCCATTTTCTGCCGACGAATCGGTTGACGAACAGACTACATAATTTCCAATCTGAATAACAGATAACCTATCGCTGCTAAAATCATTAGTCTCTCTAATATCAAAAATTCCCTGACCTCTTTTAACAGAATAAAATCCGTAGGCATTCAGTACGGAATCAAATCTCATAACCTCAACCTTGATTTTAATGTCCGAATTATTAATTGACTCATAAATCGAATAAGTGAATTTTTCTATGCCAAGCCCGGCATAATCCTTGTTATACTTTTTGATATTGCCGCCAGAATAAGAGAGTATGGAATTACTCCTGATCCAACCGGGAACGTCCGTTTCTTTTGGCAGGAAATCCTCCCCGTCATCAACTTCAGTCTGAAAAAGAGAACATGATATTCCGGCTATTGTAACAACGGTTATTAATAATAACGCTATTTTTATCTTCATTTATACCTCATATTATACCTCTTATTCCTCGGCTTATCCCTCTGCAAAATGACATGACGCTAAATGTTCGGTATCGCCTTTACCGTAATTTTTTAGTTCCGGATATTCTTCCCGGCATATATCCCTTGCAGCAGGGCAACGCGGATGAAAATAACACCCTGCCGGAGGATTTACAGGCGACGGCACATTTCCTTTTAAAATAATTCTCTTATCCGAGATTGCAGGTACAGGCTCAGGTATTGCAGATATTAAAGCCTTAGTATAAGGATGAATCGGCGCTCTATAAATCTCATCAGCCCCTGCTGTTTCAACAATCCTTCCAAGATACATAACCGCTACACGGTCGGATACATGGCGTACTACCGTAAGATCATGTGAAATAAATATATATGTCAGTTTAAGATTATTCTGCAGATCCATTAACAGATTGAGTATTTGTGACTGGATAGATACGTCTAATGCGGATACGGGTTCATCACATACAATCATCTTGGGATTTAACGCTATTGCACGCGCAATACCTATTCTCTGCCTCTGACCGCCGGAAAACTCATGGGGAAATCTTTCGAGAGAATCTCTCTGCAATCCTACTATATTAAGCAGATTTATTACACTTTCGGTTCTTTCATGCTTATTCCCAAGTCCGTGTATAATAAACGGTTCTTCCAGAATATAACCTACGGTATGTCTTGGGTTAAGCGAATCAAACGGGTCCTGAAAAATCATCTGAAGATTTCGTCTATACGGATGAAGCTCTTTTGGAGTCATACTCGATATTACATTACCTTCAAAAGATACGGAACCGCTGCTTGGCTTATACAGATTGAGTATTGTTCTTCCGAGAGTTGTCTTGCCGCACCCGGATTCTCCTACTATGCCGAGTGTTTCGCCCCTATCTACCGATAAGCTCACTCCGTCAACGGCATATACATTACCTCTTGAAGTTCTCAGGATACCTTTCCTTACAGGAAAATGTTTTTTTAAATTTTCAACTTTAAGCATAATTTTCATTCTATTCTATTCTATTCTATTCTATTCATCATACTTTCTATTCATCATACTTACAGCAGCTTACAATGTGGTCAATATCCGCTGCAAATTCTTTCGGATTGCCATGGGCGCATTTATCAAAAGCAAATTCACAGCGGTTTCCAAATCTGCATCCAACAGGATAATCTGCGATTGAAGGTACCATACCCTCTATAGATTTCAGTCTGCTCTTACGAACATATTCAAATTTTGGTATCGAATCAAGCAGCCCCTTTGTATATGGATGTTTTGGTGAATTAAACAGCTTTAAGGCTGGGGCTTTTTCTGCAATCCTTCCTCCATACATTACCATAACGGTATTACAAAGCTGCGCTATTACTCCCAGATCGTGCGTGATAAAGATTACAGACATTCCAAACTCATGTTGAAGCGATCTTATGAGATCAAGAATCTGCGCCTGAATTGTTACATCAAGAGCTGTAGTAGGTTCGTCTGCTATTAATATATCGGGCTTACACGCCAGAGCCATTGCTATCATCACTCTCTGTCTCATACCGCCGGAGAGCTGATGAGGGTATTCATTCATCCTCTCCATTGGATCGGAAATTCCAACCTTTTCAAGGAGGGATAGAGTCTCATTGTACATTTCGCTTTTACTAAGATGTTTCTTGTGCAGCTCTAATACTTCATATATCTGTTTTCCGATTCTTTTTACAGGATTTAGCGCCGTCATAGGTTCCTGAAATATCATGGAGATGGAATTTCCCCTTATAAAACGCATCTCCTCATGCGTTAAGTCAAGAAGGTTTTTGTCGTTGAAGATTATCTCTCCGCCAATATATTTTCCGTATGGTATCGGAAGGAGCCGCATAATTGAAAGCGCTGTGACACTCTTTCCGCAGCCGGATTCTCCCACAATACCTAAGATTTCTCCCTTTCTTAAATCAAAACTTATTCTGTCAACAGCAGAATAGATCTTTCCGTCTTTTTCAAATCCTGCTGAAAAATTATTTACGCGTAAGATAATATCAGTATTAGAAAACATTTCTTTAAGTATAATCCATGTATTATTGATCGGCTTTCTCGTCACCAAAAGCCAGGACGGCTCGCCTGAAAACATCTCAATACATAGAAGCCTAAAGTCAAGTAATTTTAGAGGCAGTGGAATAGATGATGACAGATTGCCTTGCCAGAATATAGTTCACACAAAATTAAGACTTTTTACATTGACAAGTCATATAAATATTATTTATAATGTTAAGCGTAAGAGAATAGCATAACTTTCTGTTGTTTCTTGGGGTATTAAATAAATGAAACAAATCGTTAATGAAATCGCAAGCAAATTAAGAGATTCATTGCAAGAAGCCATTAAAGACTTTGAAGGCTTATATGTGTTCGGTTCGCAAGTGCATGGGAATGCTACAAAAGACAGCGATGTTGATATTGTAGTGATTTTTGGACAGGACCGTTTTTATCAGCCTGATGCGTTTTATGATATTTTATCTCAAATGAGATATGATTATTATGATGTCATTGATTTAGATGTACTGCCTTACACAAGAGAACAACTACAAAGAAATTACATTTTTCATAACGAAGTAGTAAATAAAGGAGTGTTTTATGGTATCAAATGAGCATAAAGATATTTTTATTAAAAACAATATTGAAAAATCCGATGAGGCTTTAAAAATTGCTCAATTATCTATATAGGAAATTCATTCATGAAGAAAAAATTTTTGATAAAGAGATATCAAAAATTTATGATAATATTTTTCAACTTAGACAAAGAAGCGATTATGATACAGAATATCCTACCGATATAGAGCTAACCAAAAAACTTTTAATTGACGCAAATGTATTTATTGAAACTGTAAGAAAAATTATTTAACTTCTTTTTTATTGCTTCATAGCTCAAACCCTGCGGCCATAGAGCTCAGAGCCAAGGAAGCGTTGCCCCGACTATTTATATTTAGTAATTATATTCAATTCAGGCTTAAAACTTTTATTAGATTTCATAGCCTCAAGCGTCTCTTTTTTAACATCTTCATCAATCCAGAAATATCCCCCTGCAGCAGGATAGCTGAATATATCGGACGTTGTCTTATAACCGGGTATGTCCGGTATCTTAATCCATCTCCAATAGAACGCCCTTGTAAACGGAAGTATATCAAGTGGTATCCATCCGCCTGATTCGCTTATCCTCTCCTGAATTTTATGAGAGAGCGCAATAAGTTCATTCTCATCCGTTGAGTTGCGATATTTGTTTATCAATTTGTCCATTTCAGGATCGTCAAGGTTGTTGATATTATTAGTCTGCGGCTTATGCGCATTGTCCGAATGGAACGACTGCCACGGAGACGGTCTAAAGCTCGTGGACCAGCCCATATATGCAACATCGTGTTTCTTCTCCATAACTTTTTTGTATGAAGTGCTGGGATCAAGCAGTTCAAGATTTAATTCTATACCTGCCTTTTTTGCCTCCTCTTTCATAATCTCAACCCTTGGAGTTAAAAGCGGCTGTCCATAAGTTATAGTCACGGAAAATCTATTGCCGTCCTTTTCCCAGATAGCGTCATTACCCTTTTTCCATCCCGACGCCTTCATCAATGAATCAACTTTTGCAAGGTTAAACTCTCTTGCTTTAACCTTTGTGTTGGTATATTTTCCATAACCGGTGTAAAAGGTCTGCATGCGAGTTGCTTCATCCCACAGTACCTGTTTATTTATCTTATCAAAATTTATAGAATGGGCAAGGGCATATCTGAGATTTTTATCTTTAAATATATCCTTATCAAGGTTTAGGTATAATCCCCAGGTCGGTCTTCTTGCCTGATTATAATACCACAGCTTGTTTATATATCCTTTGTCAAAAACTTCACCCTTAGCTTTCTGATACCAAATTTCCGCTCTGGTAGCGCCGAAGGAATCAAGCTCGCCCTTTTTAAAATGCTCCAGCGCAACAACATCATCCCTTATTACTGTAAGTTTAAAATAATCTACATTAAATCTGTTCTTATTATATCTATGATCCTTAGCCCACCAATCCTTCTTTCTCTCAAACAGGAGATATTTCCCCTTAGAGTATTCTTTTAAGATATACGGACCGGTATTAGGCTCTGTCTTCCAGTTATAGTCGCTTACAAAACCGCTGTTTAATTTCCCATAAAAATGTTTTGGCGTCGGACTTATACCGACAGTATTCCACAGGTCGGGTATTTTTTTGGAAGCAGTAACGGAAATCAGATGATCGCTATACTTAGTAACCTTTTCAATCTCGGTTGTATAATAATCGTTATACCACGGATCATTAATATGTTTTGACCTCATAAATTCAATTGTAAAGATAAAGTCATCTGCAGTAACAGGAGTACCGTCCGACCACTGAGCCTCAGGATTAATCTTAAAGTACATGGTCCTGCCGTCTTTACCGTATGCCCAATGAGTCGCAAGCTCAGGCATTATCTTATCGGTATCTTCATTGTAACTTATAAGGGATAACTGATTTTCGAGGAAATAAGTCCTTGTATAATTATTTGCATCAGGTCCCAAGGTCCTGAAAGTAAGAGGAAATGTTAGAATAAACGAATTAAATGTACCGCCCTTCTTTGCCTTTGGGGATGCTATTATCGGTTCATTGTCATTGCTTATCCATGTCAGTTTTTCATCTAATTTGTGTATAGAATAATCTATATTTAAATTTTCATCATCTATTCCGGTATTAGCCTGATTATCTTTATCACCGCAGGAACTCGCCACTGCTACGGTTAAAATGATAAAAAAAAGTTTGTGTTTCAGATTTTTTAAATTCATAAAATAAACCTCCAAAATTTATTCATAGGTTGAGTATTGCTTCGGATCAAATGCTTCTCTTACAGCCTCGCCGATAAATGTTACCATAACTAATATAAAAATTAAAGCGCTGATTACAGATACTCCTATCCATGGAGCATTAATATTATATTCCGATGCCTCTGCGAGAAGTTTACCCCAGCTCGGCGTAGGCGCAGGTATTCCAAAACCGAGATAATCAAGCGCCGTCAGCGCTGTGATACCTCCGGCAACAGAGAATGGGATAAATGTAATTATTACAGAGATTGTATTGGGCAAAATATGCCTTACGATAATTCGCGATGTGCTTGCTCCGAGCGCCTTTGCCGCAAGTACATATTCCCTCTCCTTTTCTTTATAAACGGATGTTCTCATGTACCATGTCATGCCGATCCATCCGAAGAAAATCATAATACCAAGGAGCGAAAAAAAGTTTGGAATTATTATAGAGGATATAATTATAATGGCATAAAGATATGGTATGTTGTCCCATATCTCTATTATTCTCTGAAAAAAAAGATCGAATTTTCCGCCGATATATCCCATGAGCGATCCGATGGTAATTCCAATAATATAATTGAAAAAAAGTAAAATCAATGAAAAGAAGATTGCAATCCTAAATCCATATATGAGCCTTGCGGCAACATCTCTTCCTGTCTTATCTGTGCCGAGGTAATGCTTATCCGACATTGACGGCGGTAAAGGCGGATATGCGCCCTCTTTTAATTCAATCTCATAAGGGTTATATGGTACTGGAGGGAGTATGACAAAATTATCATCGGAAGAGATTTTAAACTTATTTTTTAGCTCCCTGTAATTTGTTTCATAGTCATAATCCAATCCGAATTTCTCGCCCGGTATTATATGTCCGTATGTCGGGAAAAAGTATTCTCCGTTATATTTTACTATTAATGCTCTGCTGTTTACAAAGAGTTCTGCAAGGAGTGAAATAACAATCAATGCAGCCATTATAATAAAGGAATAATATCCCCGTTTAATCCTTTTAAATCTTGTAATTGTTTCAATTGTCAGCGGATTAAATCTTATCATATCGTCATATCCTGCTATTCAAACTTTACGCGAGGATCAACAATTGCTACGCATATATCCGAAAGAATATTCCCCAGCATAAACAGCAGAGAGGATATTACAAGTATCCCCATAACTACGGGATAATCTCTCTCAATAACAGAATCAAGTCCCAGCAATCCCATTCCGTCAATATTGAATATCTTTTCGACTAAATATGATCCCATTAATATAAGTGAAATATTATTACCAAAATGCGTTGCAAGAGGTATTAAGCTGTTTCTAAGCGCATGATGAAAAATAGCTCCTTTATAGCTCTGACCCTTTGCAATTGCAGTCCTGATAAAATCCGAAGCCATATTATCCAGGAGCGCGTTCTTCATCATAAATGTCATTACTGCAAAACTGCCTGCCATATATGCTATTAAAGGAAGAGCTGCATGATAAAAAATATCGCCTGTCTTCCCCAAAAAACCCAAAGTATGAAAATTATTCCCCGTAAAACCTCCAAGCGGAAAAATATCAAGCCATGACGAAAAAACCATAAGAAGGATTATTGCAAGAACATAATTAGGTATGGCATATCCTATAAATACTATAATTGACGTAACATTATCAATTGCCGTTCTATGTTTAACAGCCTTTAAAATACCAAGAGGTATACATACGGAATATGTTAAGATAATTGCCATTATCCCGTAAAAAAGGGAGACCGGCAGCTTGCTTTTAATAATACCCCAAACAGGTTCATAGTATCTGGTAGATTGCCCAAGGTCTAATACTGCAACATTTGCAAACCAGTTGCAATAGCTTACTATTACAGGCTTATCAAATCCGTAAAATCTTTTTAATTCAAGAAGCTGTGATTCCGAAAGCGGCGATTCCTTGATTCTATTATAGCCTTTACTCATGGACGATTGCTGCGCCTCGGCTATCATCCTTTCGATTGGACCTCCCGGGACAAACCTTGTTATGGTAAATACCATTAGTGTTATACCGATAAATGTCGGAATAATTAACAGCAATCTTCTTATTATATAGGTGGACATAGAGTTCTATTTACCATTTTTAATACGACATAATATTTTATTGAATCTTTGTCAAAACCTATTTTTTTAATTCTCTAAAGATTTTAATATATTCATAAGCTACTGCTTCTCCATAAAAATCTTTGACCTTTTTCTTGTTATTTTTATACATCTTACTGCGAAGTTCCTTTTCTTTATATACCCGGAGCATACTTTTTTTACATGATTCCACATCTCCTACATCAATAAGGAGAGCATTCTCTTCATTTTTTAAGAAATCGATCTGACCGCCGTGATTTGAGCATACTATAGGCAAACCTACAAACATGGACTCCATAAAAACAATTCCAAATCCTTCATGCAATGACGTTAATATAAACGAATCGGAATTTTTTAGATAAGTATATTTATTCTCATCAGCAACATATCCTAAAAATCTTACCCTGTCATTTAATCCAAGCTCATTAGTCAAATTTACAAGAAAATCCATTTCAGGTCCGTCGCCCATTACAAGGAGTTTTATCTTTTTAATGTTTATTTGAGACATTGCATGTAATATTGTATCTATAGATTTTCTCTTAACCAGTCTTCCAATGGTAATAAAGTAGAATGAGCCCTTATCAAGTCCAATACTCTCCCTCCCCTTTCTGCCGATTATCGGCGGGTGAAATGCTAACGGAATTATTTTAATCTCTTTATTCGGTTTATAATATGTAACTGCATTGTCCCTTGTATTACTGGATTGAGCCACAATTCTATCCGCCCTGTTTAAAATAAATTTTACAATCCTGCCAAAAATAAAACTTCTGTGGGGAGACAGCTTTTTGCTTGGGTCATATATATCGCCGCCGTGAAGAGATAAAACATTGGGTATTTTAAAAATTTTACCCAAAATATACCCAAGCGGACCGGACGGTACTGCAAAGTGTGTATTTATTATATCATATCTGTTTTGTTTACAGAGTTTAAATCCTGTAATCAATCCTGTTAATAAAAATGAGAGCATTGATATAAATGTTGCAGCATCACGGGATTTTCTAAAAAAAACCTTTGTTCTGAATATATTAATACCCTTTACATTTTCAAACTGGTCTAATCCTGTATAATCCGATGTTAAAACATCAACTCTTCCATATTTCTCCCATTCAAGCGCGAGATCGTATGTGGCAACTCCTCCTCCTCCGCCAAGAGGTGGAAATTCGTAATTTATAATAAGAATCTTTAAATTCTCATCTTTAATTTCCATATCTTTCTTTTCCATTCCACATCTCCGGTTTTTTATAATCTGATGCTAACATGAGGCTGTCCAAGAAGTAACACGCAGGCAACATGTCGGGCTTAGCGTGACTATGTCGGGCTTAGCGCGACTATGTCAGGCTCAGCGTGATTAGTTACATATTACGTCATCGCGAAACCTGTTTTAAGTCCGTTAGTAAGACTGTGCAAACTCTGCGTTAGGATATATTAAGACTCTGGATTGCCACGCGCAAGTTACACAACTATACTAAACGGGCTGAAGCGCTCGCAATGACATAGAAAACACGGAATATGTTATTTAACTTTTACCACAATGACAATTCCTATCAATGTATTTAATACTTATCAGACAGCCCCTTATATGGCTTCTTTTCAATTTTCAGATCCAATTCTTTATAAAGATATGATAATTAATGCCGTTTAATTGAGTAAAGTACTTTTTATACGCCTGATAATTTATCTGCAATTAAACCATAGAACTCATCAGAACCGGAATAGAGCCATCCGATATGTTTATGACATAAACGGCATAATGCAATACTCCACCGGTAACCTGTAAACCATGTATGCTCATCGGTAAAATCCGATACTGCAATAGAACCCGGAGCATTTGCAAAACATGCAATCCTAAAAAAAATTCCTGCAGGATTTTTAAAAATATATGAGTCGTTTTCATTAATACTTATCTTATCAGAAAAGAGCGCTATTTTATTATGACAGTTTCTGCATCTTACCCATTTCTTATCAGAATCCTCTTTTAAGTTTAATTCATCTTCCACAACAGGTTTTAAAAAGCTATCATTTATTTCTAATTGTTTGGAATAGATGTTTGCAGTAATCATAAAGTTTTCCTTAACAATAATACAAAATCTTATACACGCACAAACAAGGAGCACGCAAATAACGCAGATTATTATAGATTAATGCAGATGGAAAATAAAAAAACAAAAATTTATAGAAAAATTAAAAATTTTTTTATAAAAGCAATTGCCAGATTCGTTATTATATAATATATTAAAAACAATTTGAAGTGATTTTTATGAGAAAAACCAAAAATCAAGAGAAAATAACTCTTGAAAGTTTATATACATACTTGCATGAATCGTCGAAAAGAAGGGTATTTTAATTTAATGAATAAGCAAACACCAATGACCCCTGAGCAGTCATTTTTTGCAGTGTTCTGCATTGAAGCATTGGCGGATGAACTTAAGACAACAGGCGACAAAATCTATAAAATACTCACCGAGAACAGCGACATTCTCGATGACTATATTATACCCTGCTATGATGCGCTTCACACACAGGGCAAAGACTTCATTGTCAATGAGCTGAAAGAGATTATGCAAAAACGAGGCGTCCTGTAATGATTCTGTATCACGGCTCATATATTGTTATAGAAAAGCCTGATTTATCATTCGCGCGGCTCAGGACCGACTTTGGCAGAGGATTTTATCTCACGCCGTTGAAAGCGCAGGCCGTAAACTGGGCTAAGCGGTTTTACCGTGAACGCGGCACAGCCGCCTTGTCTGCATACGAGTTTTTACCGAATCCCAACGACAAACTGTCGCCCGACGTAAAAATACTCGAATTTGATACACACAATATGGAGTGGCTGAATTTCATCACAGCTTGCCGATTAGGACAACCTGTCGATACCAAATGGAATTTGGTTATAGGCGGCGTTGCCAATGATAAGGTGTTTGACACGCTCCAATTATTTTTTGACAAACTGATAGGAGCGGAAGAAGCGATTGGGCGGCTTCGGTACGACAAACCTAATATTCAGTATTGTTTCAAAACCCAATCCTTGATTGATGAATATTTGAAATTCATAGACTCGGAGGAGTTAGAATGATTGCCAACCGTACACTTATTGGGCATAAATGCGATAATGTCATCAAGGCTTACGCCGAGCTTGCAGGCATTTCAATCCGAGAAGCATTTGATGTTTTTTACAAATCAAACTTGTATATAGAAATCACCTGCGGTATTTCAGATATGCACTGCCGAAGCGACGGATATCTTGCGGAAGAATTACAGCTTGAAGTGAATAGAGCAAAAAATAGACTTTAAGTTTAATAAAAAATTTCCCGATTATCAAAATAATTACATATTGAAATTACTGCAAATGAGCTCAATAAAGAATTTTAATGAAATCGGTTTAGATTATAAACAGAATATAAAACAGGCAAAACGTCTATACAGAAAAAATCTTTTGCACGATTCCTTGTCAATAATATCTAAATTAAGACACCATGGCTACAAAGATCCGGAATTACTTCTGTTTATGGCAAAGGTAAGCGAAAAATTAACATTACTGACTTCGGATGTTGAGTTTGAAAGTATAGCTTTAGATGCATATATGGAGATTATAAACTATTCAAACAGCAGGCGATATATAAAGAAGGCTGATAAACTGCAGAAACTCTTCATAAAAAAAATATCACCTAAAGATGAAGATGCTATCAAGGCGCAAAGCAAGGCAAAAGAACTCAAATTCAGCGAGACTAAGTCGCCGAAGGCATGGTTCATGCTCGGCGCTAATTTTTCTGTACGTCAGGATCCGCAGTTTGTAATTACAGCATACAGAAATGCAGTTAAACTCAACGAAAAATATATATCCGCCCTTTATAGACTTGGTTATATTCATCAATATAATTTGAATGATAAAAAATCTGCTCTGAACTATTACTTAAAAGCTATAAAAATCCAGCCCCATGAGGATAATATTGAATCCGAATCTACAAATGTTAAAATTCTTATTGAGACTTGTACCGAGATCAGCGCAATCTATTTATCGGAACATAAATATAACAAGGTCATTTCGGCATTTGATCATGCCTTTAAACTATTTGTTCTATACAGTGATATATGTACACTCCATGGTATAAAAAAAATAATCAGCAACACATATTCTGCTTCTCAAAAGCTTAACAATATTTCTGCCTTAAAAAAGCATGTAAAAAATAATTTCGGATATGAATTAGATGCATTACTCAATGAGTTAAGGATAATATAAATGTTTACAACACCCAGAGAGGCTGCAACAGTATCAATAATAAGAGATGGTGAAAATACCATTGAAGTTCTCCTCATGAAGAGACATGGCAATGATAGATTTCTTCCCAATTATCATGTATTCCCCGGCGGCGCAATGGATCCGCAAGATTATGAATATAAGTTTTCATGCGACAAAGAAATTAAGCACATAGAAAAATTTGACTGCGATTATAAAAAATACTATGGATTTATTATGTGCGCCGTAAGAGAGACCTTTGAGGAATCAGGTATTCTGCTTGCAGTTGATGAGGATGGAAATTATCCCGTAATTAATACAAAAAAAATTATTAAAAAATTTACCGATTATAGAAAACTCGTCTTTGAAAACAGTTTATCATTTAAAGAGATGTTAATGAAGGAAAAACTTAAACCTGCCATTAATAACCTGTTTTACATAGACAGGCATATAACTCCATTTATATCTCCAATCCGTTACGATACAAGATTCTTTGCAGCAATTCTCCCAGACAATCAGGAACTATCTCCCGACGGTGATGAACTGATCAGCTTTGAGTGGATAACGCCGTTAGACGGATTACTAAAATACGAGGATAGAAAAATAAAATTAGTAAGACCTACTATAAAGACTCTTGAGTTTTTAAATGAATTTGGTTCATCGGATGAGTTAATAGCGTACTTCAATGATTGCGCAGAATAGCCGTATTTTTTATAAACTGCGGGATAATACACAAAATATATTATCCCGCAGTTAAGTTTACCAAATGCAAAGGTACAAATACTATATGCCAAAATTGTATGTTGCTGTTAGTGTAATACCATTAAGTTTATCTTTATGACCAGGATCTCTATAATCCTTATCCTTATAAGCTGTCTTATAATACTGAAATCTTTTACCAAAACTTATTGTTGTAGATGCAGGAGTTATATAGTATGCAAATGATATGGTTGAATTTATGCCATAATCATTATATTTGGACTTCTTTTCTTCTGGAGTGGCATAGGCGATTTCAGTTTTCTCTTTACCCCATAAATAAAATCCCGACAGAGTTGCAAGAATATAAACATTCTCAGTAACAGGAAGAGTAGCTGTTAGACCTAATCCGGGACCAATACCTTTATGTTCAACAAATACATCTGCAATACCAGGAGGAGGAGAAAGAATATCATCCACAGTATAATTCTTTAAATACTCCATATACTTTACCCCTGCAAATAATTTAAAATAATCGCTTAACCTGTAATTTAAGGCAAGGTCGGAATCTTTTCTTTTATAATTTCCAGCAAATGAACCAGAGAGGTATATAAATGTAAGATTAAAGTCTTCATAAAATCTTACGGATAGAGCAGGTCCGTAAAAAATTGCTTGAGATTTATAATAAGTAGCGTCTTTATAATGTTCTT
>Ga0268262_10000982_pt1 | contig 36800 bp, 33 predicted proteins | sample TergutNc150P3_FD_190354 | JGI IMG/M metagenome (GOLD analysis project Ga0268262, IMG submission 190354) | Nasutitermes corniger P3 segment gut microbial community from laboratory colony in Florida, USA - Nc150 P3 (SPAdes) (version 2) | ecosystem: Host-associated > Arthropoda: Insects >...
CCATATACAAAATAATAAAGAAAAAAGAAAAGGTAAAAAAGCAAGACAGGTTGAGATTCTTCCGTCTTACTTTCTTCTTTTTTCATTTTTCTCTTTTCTCTCGTTTGGAAATATGCCTTTTCAGGCTTTTTCATATATCAGCAAAAGGAGTTTTCTATGAAGAAAAAGAATGTCTTGGTATGCGGCATATTCGCCGCAGTAACGCTTGCCGCCCTGTTACTAACAGGCTGCCAGCCCGCGCCGGAACCGGAGCCGGAGGGCGGCAAAACCCTTACAGGCATAGCCGTAACAACGCCGCCAGCTAAAATCGAGTACAACCTCGACGAGGAATTGGACACAAAGGGCATGGTGGTAACGGCGACATTCAGCGACGGCACAACCCAGGCGGTTACCGGTTATACCACCGGCGGCTATGACAAAACCAAAACAGGAAGCCAGACCGTTACCGTAACCTATCAGGGAAAGACGGACAGCTTTACGGTAAATGTCATAGATACAAGCAAACCGACCGTAGACAAGCCAGCGGCAAGCCCCGCCGCCGGAGCGGTCGCAAGCAATACCAGCGTAACCCTTACAACCACAACAGCGGGCGCGGAAATCTGGTACACCACCAACGGCAATACCCCCGCGAAAAACGGCGCGGGCAGTACCAAATATACAACTGCCTTTGCCATTACCCCGCCGGTAACCGTTAAGGCAATCGCCGTAAAGGACGGCATGAACGACAGCGCGGTACTGGAAGCGGCATATACCCTAAGCGGCACTCCCGGACACACCCACATATGGGGCGAATGGGTTCAAACAACCGCGCCCACCTGTACCGAAGCGGGAGTTGAAACAAGGACTTGTACCCTTGACGCAACGCACACAGAAACCCGCCCAATAACCGCGCTCGGGCATAATTGGGGCGCATGGGCAGTAACAACTCCCGCCGCTCATACTGCGGAAGGCGTAGAAACAAGAACTTGTACTCATGACGCAAAGCACACAGAAACACGCGCCATAGCAAGAATACCCTTTGCCGACGTTGGCAGTTTTGGAACATGGCTTACCAGCCAGCCAGACAATACCGCCGATACCCCGTATAAAGTCACTCTCAAGATTGAAGATGAAGACGATTTTGCAAGTCTGCGTACAACACTGATCGCCAAGCCGGACAAATACGTCTACCTTGACCTTTCCGACAGTACTGTAACAACTATTCCAGAAATGGCTTTTTTTGATGCCGAAACATTTAATGGACCTGCCACGCTTGCCGGAATAATCATACCGGACGGCGTTACCAGCATTGGGAATTCGGCTTTTTACCTATGCACCAGCCTTGCCAGCGTTACCATACCTAACAACGTTACCAGCATTGGGTATGACGCTTTTAACCGTTGCACCAACCTTTCCAGCGTAACCATAGGGAACAGCGTTACCAGCATTGGGGGGAGGGCTTTTTTCGATTGCGCCAGCCTTACCAGCGTTACTATACCGAACCGTGTTACCAGCATTGAGGAATTCGCTTTTGGCGAATGCACCAGCCTTGCCAGCGTAACCATACCGAACAGCGTTACCAGCATTGGGGGGGGGGCTTTTCACATTTGTACCAGTCTTGCCAGCGTAACCATACCCAATAGCGTTACCAGTATTGGGGAGGGGGCTTTTTTCCGTTGCGCCAGTCTTGCCAGCGTAACGTTTCAAGGCACGATTGCTTCAACTGGATTTGATAGTGATGCGTTCTACCAGCAAGGCGACTTGCGCGACAAATTTTACGTAACAGACGCAGCCAACGGAACGCCGGGGACGTACACCAGAACCGTGCCTGGGGACAGATATTCGGTATGGACGAAACAATAAAACCAGTTAGCAGTGAGCAGTGAGCAGTGAAAGAAAACACTTCTAACTGCTAACTGATTGGGAATAAAGGTGTTTGACACCTGAATATAATTTTTTTGAAGGAGGTAGAATATGGCAACAAAAATTGCGGAGTACAAATTTAATGATTACAATGATTGGACTGCCGCCAAAAACCGATTATTTGCTGCTTTGGGTAACAGCAATTATTCTGAATCTATCAGTGAATCAGGGGGCAATCCATATTGGATAACAATTTGGGACAGTTGCAACGACCCGAAAACTGCCGGACAAATTTGCAAAGCGAACGGCGGGGAGATTTATTCGGGCTGAAAACAAGGTAGCAGTTAATAATGAGCAGTGAGCAGTGGAAGAGGCGAAGCGTAACTATCTTGATACTGCTCACTGCTCACTTCTAACTGATAAAGGAGATTCATTTTGACAGTTGAAGAACTTGAAAAGAAACGGGATTTTTCATTAAAGGCAGTTTTGACATTAGGAATATCTGCCTTACCAAAAGGATTTTGGAGTGTTGATACCAATATTTTCAGGGGTACAGGGCTGGATCAAGGAGGATTTGGTTTTGTACTTAAAATATTATCTTTTTTATTATTGACAATTCCTTTTATGTTAATAATGTTTGTTATTAATATCTTCAAATTAATTTACTATCAATTGGAAATGGGCAGGATAAAAGAAGGAGAAAAATTTGATACTTCAAAAATATTATATTGTTCACAGTGCGGAAATAAATTAAAAGAAGGCAGTAATTTTTGTACAAAATGCGGCAAGATACTTTAGATAAAGTATATAATAGGAGTGGAGCTTCGAGTTACTTTAAACGTGGTGATGAATATTTTAATACTGGAGACTACAAAAATGCGATTTTGGAGTATACTCAAGGGCTTCGTTTTGAACAAGATAATTTAAATGTTTATTGGAATCGCGCTTATTCGTATTCAGAAATAGGAGACCACGATAGGGCAATTTTAGACTATACTCAAGTGATCCGGCTTAATCCTAAAAATTCCAGTGCATACAATAATCGTGGTGTTGCATATGAGAGAAAACGGAACAGAAACCAGGCTATTCAAGATTATGAAGCTGCGGTACGACTTGACCCTAATAATACACAATCCAGGCAGCCTTTCTTCACGGATTTCATCAAGAGTTATGCCGCCTAAATTAGCCGCTACTCCCAAGAGGCTGTCGGCGATAGGCGTTTCTACCCCCACCAGTGATTTAAGGGACTGCGCCGGTTTTTCCTCGTTTTTTACAAAAGGTAATACTTTTAGTTCCACCCATGCGGTTGCCCCTGCCGGTATTTCACTGGGCACGTCAATAGTCAGCTTGTGGCTGGCGGGTATTTTTACTGTTTGTGTAATACTCATAAGGAAAATATAGCATGAAAAGGCGAAAAGGACAAGAAACAGCGGCGGCTTTTTCCCATACCCTCTATTTTGCGTAAATTTTACACATGACAGAACCCCTTTTTATGTAAAAATTTTGTCCGATTAGCGGAAAAAACGTGTGAATGAGCACAGATAACAGAGGGAATACAGATAACAGATAACAGGCTCGAAACAATACGAAGAACTGATTGGAAAAAGAACATCTTTTATTCCTCATTCCTCATTCCTCATTCCTCATTTTTTTGATATAGCTGATCGTTCCTGTCTTTAAGGTTTCTGTACAGCTTTTCAATCAGAGTCCTGTCAAGGCTGGCGTCGTGCCTCAGGATTTCCTCGAAAACGCAGGGGGGAAGGGCAAGCGCCGAAACGTCGGTCTTCGCCCTGATTGTCGCGCTGCGGCCCTCTGAAAGCATATACCCCATCTCGCCGAAGAAAGAATCCGCGCCAAGGATACCCATCCGGGTATAAGTGTCCGGGGCCGATAAAACAAGCACTTCAACTTCCCCTTCAAGCATGTAATAGATTTCGTCGCTCTTGTCTTCTTGCAGAAAAATCGTCTCGCCTTCTTTGTGGAAACGGTAATACTTCCGCAGACTGCCGTCTACGGATAAAAACAGTCTGTTTATTGCGTTTGATATTATAAAAAATTTTGAACGGCTGTTTTTTGCCCTGCCAAGCCTGGCCTGCCTCATTTTGATAAAAAGATACGAATCAAAATAATCAGAAACATACGCGAACTGTCCGCCCATCAGGAAAAACAGAAAAAAGAAATATACGTTTATAAGAAGCGTGATAAGGTTTCCGAGCGTCCCGTAAAGAATATTGTACATTGACTGTCCGAGCATTATTTTCAATACCATTGACATAATTTCATATAATATAATGCAAAAAACTACGCCCCCAAAAGCGGAAACACGGCTGGGCGGGTTCGCCGGGATTAAACGGTACGCGCAATAGGTAACAAACCCGAACGCTATTGAGGTAAAAATAAAATATGCCGGCCTTGACGCAAGGAAAGCGAATAACGCTGTTTTGGGTAAAAAATTAAAAGCATCATAGAGGAGCATTGCCGTGCGTGAAGAGAATATTACCGCCAGTGACAAAAGTAAAGCGGGTAATTCGACAGCCAGGGTTACCAGAATATCCAATGCCGGATTCCGTTTTTTCGACCCGGAAAAAATTATTTTAAGCCCCCTTTGCAGCGACACGGCAAGGAGCCTGCCCGCCCAAAAAAAACTTAATATGGCGGCAAAGCCGGAAAGCCCGGGAAGCATTATCGTATAAAAATTATCGGCAAGCCATTGTTCGTCAATCGCGATTTCCAAAAACGGGAGGCCCCTTATCATTGCTATTATCGACTGGGTTGACACACGAAAAGTGTGGAATATAATGAAGCCGGCTATCAATAGCAGGGGGGCCGCAGAAAGCAAAAAACCGTAGGCGCACGCCGCCGCATGATTCGCCAGGCTGTTTTCCCCCGAAAATTGCAGGGTTATAAACAGCCGCTGCAACAGCATCTTCCCTGTTGTTTTTGCCTTTTTAATTTTTTTATTCATGGCGTTTCCGGCTTTTCGCCCCTCCGACCGGAAGCAGCCCGGCGATCAGCGCCCCGCTTTTGGTATCCCTCTCTTCTTTTATAACGGCGTTTGCCAAAGAACCGCAAGTGTTTTTTTCAATGGTGTTTTTTTCCCCGGCAAGCAGCGCAAGCCCGCGCCCCGAACAGCAGTAACGCCCGAATCTGCCGTAGGGCAGGGGAAAAGCGTCTGAGATGATCCTCAACAATTGTCCCTCTCCGTGTAACTCCAGGCCGTTCTCTGAACGGCAGTTCTCCTTGGTAGAAAATAAAAAACTTAACACGGCCCTTTCCTTTGGAAGCCCCGCAGCCCGGGAAAGCCTGTGCAGCTCCTGCGGCGCGTCGTCTGTTTCAAAAGCGAAGTGGCACCACCTTTTTTTTCCCTGCATAGGGCAAATCTTGTCATGCGGGCAAGGCGATAAAGGCCGTACCCCTTCTTCCAAAAACGCCCCGCGCAGCAGGCTTATAAATTCCCCGCAGCGGGGGAAGCCCGGTTCCACAACCAGAAAAGAGGACGAAGCCGATCCGTAAGCGGCAAGCATACGGGATGCCTTCTGCGCGTTAAGCGCAAGGCTGTTTTCGTTGCTCCGGGAAATGTCGCCGTACATTTCATTAAACACGTTCACCGCGCAGACCAAAGCTGCATTCTGAATTTTTAAATTCTTTAGATCGCCTTTAATTGTGTTGATTTTCCACGGGGAGTTTTCTCCCCCCAGGGCAGAAAAGAATAATTTCCCCGCTTCAAGCGCGGATCGATTTTGGTCTACGCAATAAAATTCAAGCGGGACAGAGCGAAGATCCTCGCGGCATATCCACAGGGCGGCGGCGAAGGAAAACGGCCCGCAGCCCAGGTCGGTTACTCTATCACCTGATGACAGAGCAATGTCAAGGCCGGGCAGGAGGCGGCACAGGCGGTACAGGTTCCACGGAAGGAAATAGCGCAAGTACGCCGAGAGCAGGGGCTTATGCCCCATGTAGGAAAGCCCGCGTTCGCCCCTGCCCGATGTCAGGAGCCTTGAAAGTTCCGCGACATCTTTAGGCAGCGAAGAGCGGAAACGCGCGGGCAGAGGGAAAACTTTGTCAATGAGGGCGGGAACTTCATCCAGCAGCAGGCGGACCTTGGAAGAATTAGGAATTAGGAATGAGGAATGAGGAATAGTATCTTGATCTGCTAGCCTTTCTTTATTCCTAATTCCTAATTCCTCATTCCTCATTTCCTCTCCTCTCTGTTCTTCTTTGAACTACGCACTTTGACCTCTACCGGAATATACGAAAATCCGAGGTCTTTGCGGATTTTGTTCCGCAGATAGGAAATATACGCCTCGCTGACCGCTTTGGGGCGGGAAACGAAAAAAATAAATTCGACGGGATTTGCCGAACTCTGCACGGCGTATTTTACGCTGAAACGGGTCTGAGGCCCGGAGGGAGGGGGGTATTCTTCAAGCCAGCGCTGAAGATTTTGGTTCAGGCGGCTTGTCTCTACGCGGGTGTTTAGCTGGCTGTACATTGTTATCGCCGTGTTAAGCAGTTTGTCAACGCCGGTTCCGTCTTTCGCGCTTACGGGAAGCACAGGGGCGAATTCCATTTTGCCAAACATGAAACGGATACGATCCCTCGTCGCCTCAAAGGCGTTTTTTATTTGCGGCGCGGTGTCCCACTTGTTAAGCGCCATGATTATGCCCCTGCCTTTGTTGTGGGCAAGGGCGGCGATCTTCTTGTCCTGCTCGCTAAGCCCTTCCTGCGAGTCTATCAGCAGTACCACTATGTCCGCTTCGTTTATCGTTTTAATGGCGCGGTTTACCGAGTAATACTCGATGTTTTCGTTTACCTTTGTCCTGCGGCGTATGCCCGCCGTGTCCAGTATGGTAAAATCGCGGGACTTCCAGGAGAAGCTCCCCTCGATCACGTCCCGCGTGGTTCCGGGAATGTCGCTGACAATCGAGGCGTTAGACGACGTAAGCCTGTTCGACAACGTGGATTTGCCCGTGTTCGGTTTTCCCAGAATCGTTATGCGAATAGGGCGGTTCGCGTCGTCTTCTTCGATTACTTCGGAAAAATCAATCCTGCCGGTTATCTCTTCGGTCAGATCCCCGATATTGTCGCCGTGCTCGGCTGAAATCATAAAGACTTTTTCAAACCCGTATGACAGCAGGTTCCAGGCGTCCGCTTCCCGCCTGCCCCCCTCGGTCTTGTTGACCGCGACAATAAGCCGCCCCTGGTAAGGCCGCAGTATGTTTATAAATTCCTCGTCTTCGCTGGTTATCTCCCCCGCTTCCAGAAGTAGGACTATGAGGCTTGCTTTTTCAATCGTGGCAAGGGTTCTCTCCACTACAAGATCGTCAATGCTGTTGGCGTTTTCCGCTCTCCGGTTTCCCGTTAGGCGATCAAGTTTGAAGCCTCCGGTGTCAACGAGCCTGACCGGTTTGCCGTTGATAAGCCCGTCCGCCTCTACCGGGTCGCGGGTAACGCCCGGCGTGGGGTCGGTGATAGTCCTGCGCTTGCGGAGCAGGCGGTTAAAGAGCGTGGATTTCCCTACGTTCGGGCGGCCTACCAGGACAACTGTGGGGCGTTTAGTGTTTTCGGGCATTGTCCGCCTTCCATTCGTTCAGCAATGTGCGGACTTCTTCGATTGACCTGGCTCGCAGGGCGTCTGTCGCCAGCGCTTTGCAGGCTTTCATGCTGCAAGACCGTATAATCTCTTTAATGCGCGGAATGGAGGAAGCGACCATGCTGAATTCGTCAAGGCCCAGCCCGAGCAGCAGGCAGGTCGCTTCCGGGTTGCCGGCAAGCTCCCCGCACATCGCCGCCTTAATCCCCCTTTCATGCGCCGCGTCGATAGTCTTCTTGAGAAAACGCAGTATCGCCGGGTGAAAGGCTTCGCCCAGATAGCTTACCTTCTCATTCCCCCGGTCCACCGCCAGGCTGTACTGAACGAGGTCGTTTGTCCCGATAGAAAAGAAGTCCGATTTTTCAGCGAGTATGTCCGCAGTCATGGCCGCAGAGGGGATTTCAATCATCGTCCCGACTTCAATGTCTTTGTTAAAATTCTGTTTCAATTTTTTACATTCGGCGCGGGCCTCTTCAAGCATGGCGTGGGACTGTTCCAGTTCCTCTATGCCTGAGATCATGGGGAACATGATATGCGCGTTGCCGTGGACGCTGGCCCTGAGAATTGCGCGTAACTGCACTTTGAACATCTCCGGGTTGGCGAGCGACAGCCGTATGGCCCTCCAGCCCAGCAGGGGGTTTTTTTCATTGTCCGCGAGCCCTATGGCGTGGAGTTCCGGTACAATCTTGTCGCCCCCCATGTCCATAGTCCTTATCGTGACGGGAAAATCGCCCATCTCTTTTAAAACATGGCTGTAGGCTTTATACTGGGTTTCCTCGTCCGGCGCTTTGCCGGGCGTAATATAGAGGAATTCGGAACGGTACAGGCCGATGCCTTCCGCTCCGTAGTGTTTAAGGGTCTCCGCTTCTTCCGGCAGGCTGATATTGGCCTTGAGCGCCACCAGGCAGCCGTCGGCGGTTTCGGCGGGAAGTTCCCGCAGGGTGTTCAGCTTGTCGGCCTGTTTCCGCTGCTGTTTCTCCTCGGCCTTGAACTTCGTCAGCGTCTGTTTGCTCGGTTTTGTCACGACAACACCTGAGGTTCCGTTCATGGCAAGCGGGTCGCCGTTATTTGTAATTCTTGAAAAACCGGAAATGCCCATGACCGCCGGAATATTAAACGCCCTCGCCAGAATCGCCGTATGGCAGGTCTCGCTTCCCTCGTCCATGATAATACCTTTTACATAGTCCTTGTTCAGGTTTACCATATCGGAGGGCATAAGGTATTGGGAAACCAGGATCACTTCCTCGTTAAGATCGGCAAGGGCAGAGCGGCCCCTGGAGTCGCTGAGCAGGCATCTTATTATCCTGCGGGAAACGTCGGAAATATCCACGGCGCGTTCCCGCAGGTATGCGTCGGCCGATTGGATCAGTTTCTGGCTTAATTCCTGGGAAACTTCCCATACGGCCCATTCCGCGTTGCACCGGTTTTCTTCCAGTCTCCCGTTTATCTGCTCGTGAAAATCGGCGTCCTCCATCATTAGCAATTGCGCCTGGAAAATATCCGTCTGTTCGCGGCTTGTCTCCCGGCTCGCGTTTTCAAGGAGCGATCTCGCCTCCCGGACAGCTTCGTCAACGGCGTTTTTCAGCCGTTTCAGTTCGGCGGGTATTTCCTCTTCGTCGATGCTGTGGCAGGGGACTTCAAATGTTTCATCCACCGTGTACACAAAGGCTTTGGCGTACGCCACCCCTGTGGACACCGGTATACCGGTAAAATTTTTCATGTATTTATATTGAAGAATAGTAAAAAACGGGGGAAATGGCAAGACAGTTCAAATAATAAATATGAATTTCTTCAAATTTAGAATTCCTGGCCTGCAAAGCGGGGAGTTGACTCGGTTGTCTATAATGATATAATCGAGATTAAGTTGGGTGAATATTTATATTTTTTGGAGGTTTATTATGAAGGTAATGTTGGAATTTGATGACAGTTTTGCAGAAGAATACTCGGAACATGACTTAAAAATGTATTGCGCTGTCGGGTTATACAAGGAAAGAGTGATGGGTACTGGAGTTTTGGCCAAGGCGGTAGGAATAAGTCGCATGGAATTTCAAGATGAAATGCACAAGTATGGTTCTGGTATATTGGATATGACGGAAGATGAATTAAAATTGGAATTGGAAAATGCAAAAAAATACTTACCCGTTTAATGTAGTTATCTCCGATACTTCAAGTCTCTCAAATCTAAAAAAAATAGGAAAGTTTGATTTATTAAAAGAATTGTATAATACTGTAACAATAACACCTGAAATACTAGAAGAATATCAAAAAAGATTTAAAGAAGAACCTCCAGAGTGGATTAATGTTAAAGAAGCAAAAAACAAAGAAAAGATTGCTGAATTGAATAAAGATTACGGTAAGGGAGAAGCAAGTGCGATAGTATTTGCTATGGAAAACCCAAATACATTAATTATAATTGATGATCAGAAGCCTAAAATGTATGCTTTTGATATAGGTTTAAATGTTATTGGAACTATTGGTATATTAAAACAAGCCGTTGATAAAAATATTATTAAAAGCAAGTCAGAAGCGAATGATTTATTTGATGAGTTGAAAAACACGGGCGGATGGATAAGTGAAAAATTATTAAAAGACATAAAGTATCCTTTAGAATAATATTCTAAAGATAATAAATAGGAAAGAATTTTACTGCCTTCTTCCCTATTCCTAATTCCTCATTCCTAATTCCTAATTGTCTTTCCCCCTCCGCGAGAGGATTTTCTTCACTTTTCACTCTTCACTTTTCCCTTACTTCACGAGCGCTTTAAACATCGCGTGACGCTTTTCATCCTGCATAAGCAGGTTGAACTTAAACTGCCCCCCGTCACGGTAGCCCGCTTCAATACACGCCACTTTGAACCGCTCGAACGACTCAGGTCCCAGCAGGGCGGTTTCCGGGGCTTTAAGCCGGTTCGACGCCCGCTTGTCACGGTATTCGGGATTGTACTCCTGCAAGAGCCGGTCAAGCCGGGCGGTGAACGCTTCCGCTTCGCCGGACGTAGTGTTCTGATCGGCAAATTCATAATAAAATTTGTAATTGGAATTCTGAATGTCGGCAAAACCGGCAAAGAAAGGAACAGTTTTTCCGGTCTGCTTCTGCGCCTCGTGCATCGCGTCTATAAACTGCCGCTCGTGGAGTTTCTCCCCGGTCAGGCTGGTGGTGCCGTTTGTCTTTTGGATAAATTTGATCATGGGGAATTGATTGTAGTAATCGGTAACCTCAATCAGATCGGTCATGTTGTAGCGGTGCAGCCCCGATATGGTGGTAATCAGCACGTTGTAACGCTCGCCTTTTTTAAGATCGTACAATTGATAAATTTTCGGGTTCGGATTGTCAAGTTCGGATTCGTGGATGAACTCGAAATAAAACTTGTTCCCGAAAACTACCGAAGATTCGACTCCGCCTTCCAGCGGCACGCCCGCCTTACATTCGCTGGAAAGATACCCTAACTCGACAAACGCGCAGTCCGGCGGGAAAGAATCCTTGACTTTTTCAAGATAGATTTTGGTATTGCCGCAGAACCATGTGTTCACTATCTGCAAATTGGGCCAGTAATGTTTGGGCAGCACTGTCCCGTGAATTTTTTTGAGTTCCCTTAATTCTGCGGCGCGGCGGGGGTTGGGTTTGGTATAGGCTTCCATGACGCTGCGTATTTCGTCGGGTATGTCGAATTTTCTGCCTACAGTCCCGTGTTCAATGTCGTTACAGTAATCGTCGAAAAATTCGTTGGCATTGGTTTGCATTTCCACCAGCGTGCTGGGGTTTACCGCGACAATAAGGTGGGTGTCCCGCTCAATGCCCATACGCATAATCGCGTAATACCGCGCCTTGTAATCGGCAATAAGAAACACGTCCGGGGGCGCGGTATGGAGTCGTTTCATAATATTGGGAATGTCACGGGCCATAAGTCCGGATTGGGAGCCGTAGACGGTTCCGTCGGGCGCCCTGCCCTCAATGGCCTTGCCGACTATTGAAACGCCGGGGCCTAAAAACACCTTGGGCTTGATTTTGAGCAGCGTGTAAAACCAGACTTCGTTCATTTTTTTATACACATCACGGAAGTATTTGTCGGGAACAGGTATCCATTTCGGTTCCCTGGTGGTGCCGCTGGTTGTGGAATATATTCTGGGCTTGCCGGGGAATAAAACGTCCCGCTCGCCGTTTTTATGGCGGTCAATGTAGGGGCGCAAATCTTCGTAATCGTTAACCGGCACGTTTTTCCGATACAGGCTGAACATCTCTTCCGGGGTTTTGGCGGCAAGAATTTCCTTAAAATGATGCTCTTTGCCGTAAACAGTGTCTTTCGCCCAGTCAAGTATGCGTTGCAACGCTTTAAATTGGGCTTTTTTCCCGTTTTTTGAGGCGCTTGTCATTTCCCTTAAGCCCCTTGTACCGACAACGGTTAAAGCAAGGTTAATAAGCCACCATTTTTTAGTTTTCGGTTCTTTCATGTGCCCTTCCTGACAGAATTACGTTTTTTGTCGAACTGTTAATATAATGCATAACTTAGGAATAAATGTCAAGCGCAAAGGAAGAATTAGGAATTAGGAGTGAGGAATTAGGAATAGGGAAGATTGTTTCTTTTTCAAAATCATGGTACTATTGTGTTAAAAGCGGGAATATGAAACGAATAATATTAAAACCGGGCGAGGAAGATCGCATCCTGCTTGGCCACCCCTGGGTGTACGGCAACGAGATTGACAGCGTGCTGGAAGATAAGGAACCGCGAACCTCCGGTTCGGCGGGGCTTGTCCCCGGCGAATGCGCCGATGTCGAAAGCTGCCGCAAACAGTATCTGGGCAGGGCCATTGTAAACCCCAACTCGAAAATTACCGCACGTTTGTATAGCCCTTCCAAAGAGGGGCTGGACAAGGGCTTTTTCAAGCGGCGTATCCGCGAGGCTGTCCTTAAACGCCTGTTTTTCCGCGACCTTTCCCGCGAACCGGCGCGGCTGGTTTTTGCGGAAGCGGACTTTTTGCCCGGTCTTATCATCGACTGTTTTGCAGGCTGGCCCCTGTCCGAAATAGAAGCCGCCGTTACCAGCCGCCCCCTTACCTTTGAACTTGCACATGCCGCTTTAGGCCCGCCGCGCTTTTGGCTTTCGGCGCAGTTTCTTGTCTGGGGGATGGACTGCCGCCGCGAGATGGTGTGCGAAGCGTTGCGGGAAGTGGTAACAATCGTCGGCACGCCGGACGTTGCGGCGTATCCTGCGGCGTTTATCCCGGACAGCGCGTTTGCCGGCATTATCGAGAAATCCGCCGCCCGTGTCCGCGAACTGGAAGGGCTTCCCCTGCGTGAAGAGGTGATGATGGGGGCTTTTCCCGAAACAGGGATCGTGATTTTTGAAGGCGGAATGCCTTTTATCGTGGATCTGCTTCACGGGCAAAAGACCGGGTTCTTTCTCGATCAAAGGGACAACCGCCTGCTTGCCGCCCGATACGCCGCCATGCTGGAAAAAGAGTCGGGAACCGGGCTGAAAATCCTTGACGCCTGTTCGTATACGGGAGGCTTCGGCCTGCATACTGTGCGCCCGGCGGGGAATCTAGTCATGCTTGACATATCGGCGGAGGCGCTTGTGACAGCGCAAAAAAACGCCGCGCTTAACGGCGTTGAAGATCGCATAACAGCGGTAGAAGCCAATGTTTTTGACGAACTGAGAAACATGCTGCGTCGCAAAGAACAATTCGACATGGTAATACTCGATCCGCCTGCCTTCGCGAAATCGCGCAGTTCTATTGAAGAAGCCTTGTGCGGCTACAAGGAAATAAACTTAAGGGCAATCAGGCTTGTCCGCCGGGGCGGGATCTTTGTAAGCTGTTCATGCAGCCAGGCGTTAGACGAAATTACTTTCAGGCGGATGCTTGCCGGGGCCGCCGCAGACGCTGGTCGCCGTCTGGTACAGCTTGACTTCCGCTTCCAGTCCCAGGATCACCCTGTGCTTGCCGGTTATGACGAATCGCAGTACCTCAAGTGCGGGTTTTACCGCGTGTACTGAATAAGTGAGCAGCGGAAGAAGAATTAGGAATTAGGAGTGAGGAATTAGGAATGAAGAGCCTCGAAAACAATCAAAAGGAGAATTTTGCCATGAAAACCCACAAAACAAACGGAGCTAAAAGTCGCAGCGCTTTAGCGACACTCATAGCCTTTGCGCTGGCAATCGTATGTTCTGCCCTGTCACTGACAGGCTGCCCGACTCCGGACGAAGGCGGTAAGGGAGGCAAAACCGTTATCAGTATTGCCGTAAAACCGCCGACAAAAACCGAGTACATTGTAGGCGAAGAACTTGACCTTTCAGGCATGGTGGTAACGGCAACCTACAGCGACGGTTCAGAGCAGGCGGTTACCGACTATACCGTCAGCGGCTATGACAAAACCAAAGTGGGGAGCCAGATCGTTACCGTAAGCTTTCAGGGAAAGACGGATAGTTTTCCGGTAAGTGTCAGAGATCCGAGTAAAGGGACCGTTGCCGCTCCAATCGCGCTTACCGAAAATATATGGGCTGACGGTGAGCTTTCCGCATCAAGCCTCGAGCAGTGGTTTAAATTCACCGCAAGCGCAAGCCCGCAGTACATACACGCCGCTTTCGGCACGCTGGATTCTGATGATGGTATAAATGTCCAGGTGTATGACTCAAGCGGTACTGCGGTTGGAAACGAGGCAAATTTATTTGGCACCAGTAACCGCTACATTTCCAGAAGTGTAACGACAGGGCAGGAGTACTATATAAGGGTACGGCCCTACGATTTTTCTTCTACAGGCACATACCGGATTGCGTTCAGCAAGTCCTCTGCGATGTCTTCCGTAACGGTAACGCTGCCCTCCAGCGCAACACAGCTTACAGAAAATACCTGGGCTGACGGTAATCTTACCTCATCAAGCGGCGAACAGTGGTTTAAATTCACCGCGACCGCAAGCACGCAGTACATACACGTCAGTTTCGGCACGCTGAGTTCTGCACTGGGCGTGTATGCACAGGTGTATGACTCAAGCGGCGCTGCGATAGGAACCGAGACAAATTTATGGAGCAGTACTAAATACATTTCCAGAAGTGTAACGACAGGGCAGGAGTACTATATAAAGGTACGGGGCTACACTTCCGCTACTAACGGCACGTACCAGATTGCGTTCAATAAGTCCTCGTCGTCGCCGTCCGTAACGGTAACAATACCCTCCGGCGCGACACCGCTTACAGAGAATATATGGGCTGACGGCAATCTTACCTCATCAATCGGCGAACAGTGGTTCAAATTCACCGCGACCGCAAGCACGCAGTACATACACGTCAGTTTCGGCACGCTGAGTTCTGCACTGGGCGTGTATGCCCAGGTGTATGACTCAAGCGGCGCAGCGATAGGAACCGAGACAAATTTATGGAGCAGTACTAAATACATTTCCAGAAGTGTAACGGCAGGGCAGGAGTACTATATAAAGGTACGGGGCTACAGTTCCGTTACTAGCGGCACGTACCAGATTGCGTTCAATAAGTCCTCGACGGTGCCTGCCGTAACAGTAACGCTGCCCTCCGCCGCAACACAGCTTACCTTGAATACCTGGGCTGACGGTGAGCTTACCGCAGCAAACCCCGAGCAGTGGTTCAAATTCACCGCGAGCGCAAGCCCGCAGTTCATACACGCAACTTTCGGAACGATGACTTCTTCATCGGGTATAAATGCTCAAATGTATGACTCAAACGGCATCGCAGTTGGAGACGATACAAATTTATATAGCTCCATCAGTTTCAATCCCCAAAGTGTAACTGTCGGGCAGGAGTACTATATAAAGGTACGGCGCTACAATTCTGCTAACGGCACATACAAGATTGCATTCAATACGTCACCGGTATCGCCATCCGCCGACGCAACACAGCTTACCTTGAATACCTGGGCTGACGGTGAGCTTACCGCAGCAAACCCCGAGCAGTGGTTCAAGTTCACCGCAAGCGCAAGCCCGTACATACACGCAACTTTCGGAACGATGAGTTCTTCGCAGGGTATAAATGTTCAGGTGTATAACTCAAGCGGCGACAAGGTTGGAACCGAGGCAAATATATATGGCACCGGCAGTAACAGTTACATTGCCCGAAGTGTAACTACCGGGCAGGAGTACTATATAAGGGTACGGCGCTACAGTTCTGCTAACGGCACGTATAAGATAGCGTTCAATACATCCGCAACGAAGCCGACACCGTGATAAAATGAGGAATTAGGAGTGAGGAATTAGGAATAAAGACAGTGAGCAATTAGCAATTAGCAATTAGCAGTGAGCAATGAAAGATTGTTGTGTCTTACCATTGCTCATTACTAATTACTAATTGCTAATTGATAGCTCGAGAGATCTTCGTAGTCTTGCTTTTTTCACTCTTCACTTTTCACTTTTCTCTTGTTATTATGTTTATATGTGCCATCCGGGGAAAATACTGCCGCTGATCGTCTTTATACTCTTTATTGGGCAGGTGTCGGCGCAAACGGAGGAGGAGCCTGCGCCTGCTACGCAAACATCATCTGCGGAGCAGACTGTGCAGGAAAACGATAAACCTAATTTATGGGGAGCCGGTTTCGGCTATTCGTTCACCGGATACAGGGAGGAAACAGATTCTCCCCTCAACAGATACCTTAACGCTTTTACTTTTACCGTCAACGGCAATATCAAGAAAGGCCAATTCCTTCACTCGCTTAATATTAATTTTTTCAGGGGGAAAAACGAGGCTGTTGAGGCGTACCCGCTTGATAAAAGAGAACTGGAGCCGGATTGGATGGAGCCGTTTTTTGAATATTACCGGATGGAAGATACTTACACCAGGATAAACCTTGAATACGCGCTGGATTACAGGTTGTGGGGAAACACGGTTTTTCCGGGATACCTGGGCGGGGCGTTTCGGACGGATGCCTACATTATAGAAAGACTTGACAATTTTCTTTACATAAATGTTACTGTTATAGCCTCGCTCGGTTTGCACGCAAGCCAGAAATGGATTATCAACCCGGATAATACCCTTGTTCTTTCAGCGGGTTTTCCCCTGTTCGGCTACGCTCTGCGGCCGCATTACCTGGGGGCGTTTGCCTGGCCTTTGGAAACAAATATTGTCAGCCTACACAATTACTGGGCCGCCTTCGGCGATTTGAAATACATTCACAAATTCAATAACCTGATTTCCGTTTATTCGGATCTTGGCTTTGAGCTTTCCCTGGTTAATTTCCCCAGGCCCAGGAGAGACGCGATCCTCCGGCTGATCATCGGAATTGCCTTTGCCTTTTAGGAGGAAGGATGAGAAGGATTATAGCGATTTTAGCATTTCCGCTTATTGCCTTACTGGCATCATGCCATGTTTTTTTGGGGCCTGAACCGGACACCGAACCGCGAGCGGTATTAAGAAGCCTGTGGAATGATTTTAACGAAATCCACGCGTATATTGACATAAGGATGAGCAATAACCCGAACTTTGAAAGCTGGGATGCTGTATATGAATACTACGACAATAGATTGCTGAATAGAATACAGGCAGGCAGCCCGTCCGGCGACAGGGTTGGCGCTTATCTTTTTGAGGCATGCAGGGACATGATAGGGGAACTGATGGATCCGCATGTAAGCCTGTTTGCCCCTGGCGGTAATTTTTTCTGGGGTAAGAGTGACGAGAGCCAGAAAAGGGAAGAGCAATGGTTCAGCCTTGCCGTTGTCAGGGAATATTTACAGGACGAGGGATTTAAGAGGGGCATTTTTTTTACTTTCGGTATATTTAATAAGCCCTATGATACTATAGGTTATATTCATATTGCGTCGTTTATTGACAGCGAGAAACTGGAACAACCCGATTGGGCGGAAGAAATTGACGGTATCATGGAATTCTTCCAAAGTCATGGCGATGATATTAAGGCAATTGTTATTGATATTCGCAATAATTCAGGCGGTTCAGGCCAGCTTGCCGAATATATCGCGGCCCGTTTTACCTCCGTACAGCAAAACTACATGAAAACAAGCGTAAAAAACGGGCCAGGGCGCAACCAATTCTCCTCTCCCATGACGTTCAGGGTAAAGCCTGAAGGAACAAGGTTTACAAAACATATAGCGTTATTGACAAATAAAGGCACGGTTTCCGCTGCGGAATGGTTTGCAATGGCCCTTAGAACACAGCGCCATGTCAGGCATGTGGGAACGCCGACCAGGGGGGCGTTTTCCCCCAAAATTGCACGCCCCATGATAAACGGATGGTATTATACGATATCGGCTTTCATGGTAACGGACATGAACGGAACGTGTTTTGAGGGAAAGGGGTTAAGCCCTGACGCGGAATTTATATTCAAAGGCAGTACGGAAGAAAATGAAACAACAACCGATCCTGTGGATGTACAGCTTATAAGTGTCCTGGAGGAAGTCCTGAAATGGGTAAACCCTTAACGCTGGCCGTTTTTCTCGCGGCTGTTTTTTTCGCGGCCTGCGATGATCCGGGCAAATCAAATGACAGCGGCTTTGCCGTCACGAGAGTTATAGCCGAAGGAGAAAGCACCACCAGAAAACTTATCATCTGGTTTAACGAAGACATTCACGGACTGAAAGCGGACGACATCAAATTAAACGCGCCTTTTATTATATTGAAACACGATTTTACAAGGACAGCCCCGGCGGTTTATGAACTCGGCATAACGCCGGGAGCTGCCGGCGCGGTCAAAGTGGGCCTTGATCCGTATAACCCGGCAGGCTGGAAATGGAGAGCGGTAACCGTTGAAGTGTCCGCCGTTTTCCATTTTACGGGAACATCGGCCGCGACCCTTACCGCTTATGACGGAGAAGGGGGCGAACTGGAAATACCGGAACAGATAGAAGGAATGTATGTCACCGCTGTCGCGGACAATACGTTCAATAATAAATCCCTCACAGGCGTTACCATTCCGGGGAAAGTTAAAACCATTGGCAAGCTTGCGTTCGCGAACAACAGGCTGGCAGATGTCGCCATACCGGACAGTGTTGAATCCGTTGGGGACAGGGCTTTTTTTAACAATATACTGACAAGTGTAACCGTTCCTGACAGCGTCGTTTCCATAGGGCTTCTTGCGTTCGCGAACAACTTGTTAACCTCCATTGTCATTCCCGAGAATGTCATTTCTATCGGAGAAAGCGCGTTCTCGAACAACCGGTTACAATCCGTTGACATTCCTGAAAAAATCGAAGCCATAGGGTACGGCCTGTTTCTGTATAACCAGTTGAGCAGCGTGGCGATTCCTGTCAATGTCACTTCCATTGGGAACTATGCCTTTGCCTACAACCAACTGGAGAGCGTAGAGATTCCCGGCAGTGTCATCATCATCGGGAACAGGGCGTTTGCCTACAATCTGCTTCCCGAGCTTACGTTTTCAGAGGGCCTTGAATCCATAGGGAACTACGCGTTTGCGTATAACAAGCTGGAGGCTGTTTGGCTTCCTGACAGCTTAAAATTCTTAAGCGAAGGCGCTTTTGATAACAACTATTTAACCGAAGCAGAGATTCCAGGCAACGTCAAGTTAATCGGAAGATACGCTTTCTCAAACAATAATTTGAGCGACATAAAAATCGGCGACGGCGTTACTTCTATTGATGCTGCCGCCTTTATGAACAACCAACTGACCGCTGTCGTCATTCCTGACAGTGTTGTAATAATAGGGGATTACGCTTTCAGGAACAACCGGCTTACATCTATTACCATAGGGGAAGGCGTAACTTTTGGCAGAGATGCATTCGGCAACGGGTTTGAGGCTTTTTACAACGCCAATGAAAAAAAAGCGGGCTATTATACTCGGCCTGATATTGTCAGCACGGACTGGGAGTTCAGCGAGATCTAACAGCAATAACTCCCTTTTCCCATAATTGCACGATAACCGTGCCGGCTTCCGCCGCCATCCGCTCAAGGTACAGCCTCACCGTTTCTTTCGCGAATACAAACGGCAGCGTCAGCGCTTCCTTGAAAAACAGGCTCCGGCGTGATTCACTAACGCGCTCTTTATCCTCGCAAGACCCGCTTTCTTCGCAATTTTTCCCACAAGGATCATTCCGCCTTTACTTTCTATTATACGTATACGGATTCAGGTTAACTTTCGCTCCTTGCTCTTCTTCCCTATTCCTAATTCCTCACTCCTCATTCCTAATTTTTTACATGTTGCTATTATTCTATACATATGCTAGACTAATTCAGGAGTAAATATGAGTGTAAGAGCTACAGAAAGGCTTATCGGAGACGCGGTTATAGTGACCGCGCTTGCGAAAAGCCCCCAAATGATAGTTAAAGCTATCAACGAAGAAACCAAAATAATAACAACATCCTGGTTTTCTGATAATAACGAGTATCAGGAAGGCTTTTTTCCGGGAAGCGCCCTTGACCGGGTAGAAACCGGGAAACCCGCTAAAGCGGGCAGGGCGGCTAAGGCAGGCGCGCCGGTTAAAGCAGGCCGTCCGGCTAAAAAGAAATAATAGTTCGCTGTAAAAACTAATAATGACAAGAGCCTCACTTGAGAATTAATTAAATTTTCAGTATTTTTTATAATATGAGGCTGTGCCTGTGCCTGTTATTATTATTTCCCCCTTTTGTTTCTGCCCAGGACGACGGGCCGTTGCAGATGCGATCTTCGTATATGTGGCGGCAGGCGGCGGGCGGGATGGTGACAGGGATACCTTCGACTCATCCTCAGTCAGTGGCTGTTGTGCTGGACAGCGGGGACGTAAAAGCCTACTCGGGATCGGGCGAACTCCTGTGGAGGTATTTGGTGCGCGGGGGCTTATGCCCCTATGTAACCCAATCGCGGCAGGGGATCGTTTTTTTTTGCGGCACTGACGGAAGCCTCATAGCAGTTAACAGGATCGGAAGGGAACTCTGGAAGGCCGATACCGGGGGGGCTTTGTCCGGCCCCATAGTAACAGGCTGGGACGGAAGGGTGTTTGTCCCGTCAGCGGGAAAAGTTTCCTGTTACACTTCTTCGGGAACCCGCCTTTGGGCAAGAGAATTGGGGGGCAAAATCAGCGTTGGCCCGCTCCTCGATCAAAGCGGCTGCATACTGCTGGCTTTGGAAAACAGCGAGCTTATTCAAATAACACCTTTCGGCGCTGTGTATTCCTGGAAACTGCCCTCCGCCCCCGCTATCCTGGCCTCAGCAGGAGACCTGGTCTTCGCCCTGTACAACAACGGCGATATGCTGCGTGTCGATTCTTCTGCCGAGGATTCCGTTCCCGTCCCGCTCCCCGGACTTAGCGCAAGGCCGCTGGCTGCTGCGGGCAGGGGAGGCAGGGTTGCCGTTTTTCTTGCCAACGGGCAACTAGAACTGCTGGACGGCGGCGACGGGAAAGCCCTGTGGAGCGCCGGCAGTTTTATCCGGCCCCAGTCGGGCGAAAAGGCGGAAATTATTTTTGACCAGCGGGGAATCTATGCGTTATGCGCCAGCGGGGCGGCAAGATTCTCTGCGGAGGGCAACTTGCTTTGGTTCGCGATTCTGGATAATGCGTCGGGCGTCCCGGCATTCGGCGACGACGGGGTTCTGTACTCGGGCGGGAAGGACTGGGTATTGAACGCATGGAAGATGGAAGAGCGGGTGTTGAATCAAAAGCATAACCTGTACGGCCCGGCTCCTCTTGCCTCTTACGGGACGGGGAATCCGCCGCCTTCCCTTTACGCTTACGTCATCGGGCGTTTTTCTGAGACGACGTTAAAAATGGAATTTGACATGATCCATGAGGGCATTGTTTCAGGCCGTATAGGAGGGAACGAGCTTGACTGGCTTGCCTATCTGATGGAAACGGCGGACGGCGGCTACCGGCCCGGCACCGGCTCTTCAAACAGCCGCGAACCCAAGGCCGGTATAAAGCACCGGATATTGGCCTTGCAGTTCCTGTCCCGCATAGGATCGATAGAAACCGTCCCCTGGCTTGTCGCGTTTTTCAAGAGGGAAAGCGAGTCCCTGGTCAAGGCCGCCGCAGCGTATGCAATCGGCGGTATCGGTATAGATCCCGACGGCAGGGCGATGTATGAATTCATGAACATTGTCAAGTTCGGCAATCCCGTCCGTGACGAACAGTTATTCATCGCGGTTGCCGCCGCGACAGGGGCGCTTTGCCGTTTTTCCGGCCCCCCCGTATATGACTCTGGATTTCAAATTTTGGACAGGCTGAACAGCCCGGGCCTCCCGTTTCTTGTGCGGCGGCAGGCGCAGATCGAACTGGACAGCCTGAGCAAATAGCAAATAGCAATGAGCAATGAGCAAAGCAAGATACAACAATCTTACCTTTGCTATTTGCTACCTGCTATTTGCTATTTGTTCTGCGTCGCTTTTGCGTATGTATTCCGGGCCTGCGGAAAAGTCCGTAACGTTGTTTGCAAAAATATCCGTCTCTCGGGCGATTTCCAGCAGGGTCTGGGCGTTTCCCCAGCGTATGCCTGTTCCCAGTACTATGTCAGTTGCGGTCAGAGGGGCTGACGGGGTTCGGGGCAGTTGCAGCAATTTTTCGTGAAGCATACCGGCGCCGGGGCCGAATAATAGCGCCTGTTTCGCCTGCCCTGCGGTATCGGCTATTGCCGCGCCGATTGCTTCGGCAATTGCCGCGGGGCCTGCGTCCATGTCGGCGCAAACTTTTACGCCGCCTTTGTACAGGGCGCAGAAAAACGAGCTTTTCTTCGCGTCAAGAACCGGTATAACCAGGCCCTTCAACGAAAACAACGGACGCGCCATGCAGTCAAGGGTGGGGATCGCGGCAAAACGGCAGCCCAGGGCAAGGGCAAGGCCTTTGGCAAGGGAAAAACCTATGCGTAGGCCGGTAAAAGAACCCGGCCCCCCCGCGCATACAATGCCTGAAAGATCTTCCGGTTTAAGCGCGGCTCTCTTAAACAGCATGTCAACGGTTTCCATGACAAGTTCCGAATGGCGCAGGCCCGCGTCAGCCTCAAAAAGCCAGGTATCCCGGCCGGAGGCAAGGGCTACCGAGAGTTTTTCCGTGGCAGTGTCAACGGCAAGCAGATTCACAGGTTTATCCCCCGCAAACGGAATGTCCGGCTTTGCGGGCCGGTTATTTCAATTTCTATGTTTATCGCGTCCTCAGGTATGGAAGCGGGGATGCGCTCGCTCCATTCAATGATCGTAATCCCGCCGGAGGAAAAACATTCGCCCGCGCCGGTGGAATCAAAATCCTCGTCGCCGATCAGGCGGTACGCGTCAATGTGGTACAGGGGGCAGCCGCCCGGCAAGCGGTATTCGTTGATAATCGTGTACGTGGGGCTGGTTATGTTTTCGTTAAGGCCCAGGGCGCTTGCTATGTTCTTTACCAGACAGGTTTTTCCCGCGCCCAGGCCGCCGGACAGGGCTATAACCGAACCCGGCTCCAGATAAGCGGCGAGCCTCCTGCCGAAAGCTTCTGTGTCCTGAGGCGATAACGAAATGTACTCAGTCCGGCAGGAGATCATTCGAATGCATGTGGTCAATTATAACTTTTAACTCTTTAATTACCGGCAAAAGGGGATACTCCAAAGAGTCCAAAAAAGTCACGGTTATCTCTTTGAGGCCGGTCGGCTTGATCTCAACCGTGAAGTCAATGCGGTAATTCCCCGCGCCCTTTGTCAGTTCAATAGTAGCTACACCGGTGTATAAAAGACGATAATAAATAGGAACGTCCTTTCTGATTATGTCCTTTATGGCAATTACTTTCATACGTCCACCCCATTCCTTTTTTACAGTATACACTATTTGTCGGTATATTCATAGACCATTGCGTTGATTGTGTTAAGGGATTTGCGGGGAACCTTGATGAATTTGATGTTCATGATTGTGTCTGCCCCTGCCCTGGTTGTCCTTAAAACCTCGCCTACAGCAGCGACGATTGAATCGTCTTCGCGCGTGAATTCGATTTTTAACTTTTGCCCGTTGTTTACAGGTACGGCGGTCTTAATGGAACAGCCTCCTATGGAAAGATCCATGATATTCCCGGAAAAACGCCTCCTGTCCACGGTCATTAGAGTGTCTTTTTTGGTTCTGCCTTCTTCAAGATACACAAAATAAAACGCCGTTGTAATAACTGTCTGCCGCCTCCTGAAACGGCGTTTGGACAGCTTCTTGATCTGTCCGGAATGCACAAGCTGCAATACGCGGTGGCCGTCAATTGTTTCTGTGACGCCGAGCACGCGGCTGTCAATGGAAAAGCCCTTGTTCGGCGCGGGGAAGAAGGAAATGCTTACCATGCTCCCTTTCGGCAGTACCAGCGGTTCCCCTGTGGTGTTCAGGGGGTTTTCCACCATCAATGAATCGCTCTTTGAGGAAATTACCCGTATCGGGTAGCTGGTTTCTCCGACGGCCAGTACTGCCGGCGTATTGTCCGGTATTTCGCGGGTTGAGGTCGTGGTCACGGTGTTTGCCTTGTTTTCAATGTGGTTTCTCGTCGAAAACAGCAAGGAAAGCCTGTTGTTCATCTCTTCCTGCGAAAGGGAAGTCCTTTCTATCAGCCTGTAGGCCTTTTTGAAGTGCTTGTCAAGCAGCATCGGGGATTCAAACGAGCGGACCAGGTCGGTTACATTGTCGCACTTAAGGACAAATTCAAGCATGCTGGTTTGATCCTTGTCCAGGCCGAGATTTGTGGCAATACGGCGGAACATGAAAGCCGAAAATCTCCTGTGTTCATGCTCTTCGGCGGATGTTTTATTCAAAGCCTCGACTTTATTGCTGCTTTTGAGGTAATTAAGCAGTAATAAAATTAATATAATGATCCCGATACCGGACAGAAAAATAAAAATATAACCGGCGTCATGGTGCGGCAACCTGAAAAAATCTAAATTACTGTTTAATAGAAACATATTAACCGCAGTGTTCATTTTTTCTCCTTATACTACCGCCCCCAGGATTGCGGCGTGCAGGCCGCGCAGCCTTGGGGCCATTTCGTATTCGGCCAGATCCCCGACCAGAATCGTGTCATGCTTTTCATAGGCGTCAAGCAGTTCCTTCAGGGTACTGCTGAATTCGGTTATATAATCGCTGACGGGCGTGTTTTCAACGGTTATTTCAGCTACAGACCCTTCAATTTTCAGCACGCGGTAAATACGGAAAAGCTTTTCCGCGATGCCGGAAAAAACGCTTACCGTTTCCGCCGCCCTCGCGTCCTTGCCTGTCTGTAAATCCAGGGGGAATTCCGTAAGGCGGACGCATATATCATCCACAAGCTGCGTCGTTCTGCCCATTTCTCCCGCCGGATCGACCAGTTCGCGGAGCCGTTCCTCATAAAGAGTGACAAGCGCCTGCGGGCTGCAGCCTTCGCCGGAAAAAGCCTTAAGGGTCCAGTCGAAAAGCTCGGGGTACTGATCGGCAAGCAGGCAGCCCTGGGGGCTTTCTTTCCATTTGCCTGAAAAAGAGGATTTTTCATCATACCCGGCCCCCTGGAAATCCTCAATGTCCTGCATTGTCCGGGTCAAGCTGTCCGCGGCAAGCTGGAGCAGGGAACTGGTAGATATATCGACGGTATCAACCGTGGCAATATCCCTTTCAAACGAAAGCCCCATTTCCTGCACGTCCACCGCTTTGCCGTCTATAGTAAGGCCGCTTAACCGGTGCCCGGTTCCCGCAAGCCAGGCGTCCAGGGCGCCTAGCACCTCGCCTACGGTTTTTTCATTTTCAGGCTGTATATCGGCGTCAACGCCGTTTATTTTGATCTTCATGCTTTACCTGTTGTTTCCGGTCTGCCGGCTGAAATTTTCCAGGGAGGCCGTCATCTGCTCCATGCGCGTAAACGCGCTTTCCATGCGGCTGTACTGGGCCTTGAGTTCGGCTTCCTTTGCGGCAAGCTGGCGGTCCATTGTGTCAATCCGCCTTTTGTCCTGGCTGATCCGCGAATCTATGGAGCCTGTCTTTAGCGAGATTATGCCGCCCCTTTCAATAAAGGGCTGGGAGATTCTGTCCAGGTTGAAAGCTACCCCAGAGTCTACAATCAAATCGCCCGTTGTGTCGGAGCCGAACAACTGCTTAATTGCGGGAAGATTCCGTTCAATCGCCGCGTCGAGTTTTTTTTCGTCAATCTGGAGGTAGCCCCGCATACCGGCCTGGTTGGAGCTTGAATCCGCGCCCAGGATAAAGGCGCTTATCCCTATCTGGGCAAGCATTGCAAGATCCCGTTCCGCGTCGGTAGGGTAGGGCGCTGTAACTATCCTTCGCATACTGGACTTTAACTGGGTCAGGGTCGAATCGCCGTGAAAAACGCCGAGGCGTTTCCGCATTTCCTCCGCTTCGTCCTCCGTTAAATAGGTCAGTTCGTCTATGATACTGTCGTCCGCAGTCGTCCTGAATTCAAACCCTCTTGATCCTGAATACATGCTTCTTGCCGTCAGCACGTTTATTTCAGCCATGAGGCGGTTATAGTTCCCGACCAGGCCTATAATGGAGTTTTTTACGCCTTCGCGGTCGGCGTTTATGTCCAGCTTTATCGGTCTTTCGGTAACGCCCCTGGCGGTCAGGGTAACGCCGGGGATTACGTCCGCTATGGTGTTTGTCGGGCGCTGCATTCTTATCCCTTCCATTTCGATAACGGCGTCCTGGGCTGTCGAAGCGGGGTTTAAGGGGCGTAATCCCCCCCCGGCGATTGCCTTGGGATCAAAAACCACCGCGTCCTTGACGGAAATGTCCCGGTGGGTGTTGGCGTTGTCTATATTCAGGGCGGTAATGGTCTTGCCGCCGGCATATTCTGCAAGGTTAAATTCCCTGGGGGTAAAATCTTCTGAGTCGGTTATGGGCCGCAGTACCGCCTTTGTGCCGTCGGAAAAACTAAGCGATAAAACGGCGAGATTGTCCACCCGCTGTTGCGGCGGCGGCGGGGCTTTCCATTCCGGCAGAGGGGCGGTTGAGGGGTTGTTTTCTATTGTGATGCCGCCGTAAGTAATCGATCCCGACGAGGGGATGTTCGGCCCGGGCGGCGGCTGGGAAGCGGAACGCGGAAGATCCGGGTTGATCTTTGTCATTGTTTCCAGTTTCAGAATCAAGGGGGAACCCCGCTCCACATTCACAGCCAGGGGGATTGAAGCCGATGCAAGGGGAGGGAAAGACAGAACGCCGTCTTCTATGGAAAGAGGGGCGGCGGTGCCTGCGGGCAGCGAGGTTTCCCTGACGGTGTCCTCGGAAAAAACGATTTCCTTGCGGGAATCGCTCGCCTGTTCCATAATTCCCAATTTTAGCGCCAAAGTTTCGGAGTCGCCGGAAAAACCGAGCCGGTTTTCCGCGCCCGTCACCTTGGATTCAATTAAAAGCGATCTTGTGCCGGGCTGCACCGCTATAAGGCTCGCGCCGATTTTGTCGCGCCCCCGGCGGTTCAGCGCGTCGGCAAATTCGCGTAACGAGCCTCCCCTGAAATTAAAGGAGATTTCGTCTTTGCCCACGGTAAACGTATAGTTGCCTTCGTCGATTCTTGTTTTTTCGTCAAGGGGAGGGGAGAGGAAACGGTCGGACTGGGCAAGCTGTTTGACGCTGAAACGGTATTCCCGCTCGACTGCTTCCCTTGTCGCGGTGGCGGTAATCGCGTTTTCGTCCGAAGAGACGGCGACGCGGTCGTTAAAGGGGTTTTGAAAGGAAAAAAGCAGGCGGGAGTTTTCCTGCAACGCCCTGACCCGCCGCCCCAGATCCTGCCAATAGATCTTGCGGGATTCCTGGGTTTCGATATTTTTTTCGGTTCTATCCCTGGGGATACGCTCGACCCTCATCAGGTCTTCGATGAGTTTTTCTGTGTTAAACCGGCTTTTTATTCCCGGAACATAAACATCGGACAGACAATCCCTCCTGCTTAAAATGCCGCTGCGTTTACCGCAATTCGCCCGGCCGCCCGCATGCCGCATTTTAGCCGGGACATCACGACAGGTGTCCCGCCTTCCCAGGGGGAAAACGGGATCTACACTTTCTCGTTACATAACAAACCAATGGTTTCTTTTAACTTTGTGTGCAGCCGCCGTAATTCTTCGGGCGGCAGTACTTTGATTACTTTATCGGTATTTTTGTCGATAACCTCGACCGTAACTTCTTGTGACCTCGGATCGACTACGAATTGGAGTTTCTTGTTGAAAAAAGCCCGGCTGCCCTGCTCGATTTCCGTTGCCATACGTTGTATCTCAGCCAGTTTAGCAGTCGAGATTCCGTCTTTTCCCGGCAAAGAAGAGATAAATTTGTCAATTGCGACCTTTTGGTTCGCAACGGTTCTCTGATCCGTAGGCCTGACCTGGTGTATTTGAGAAAACTCTGGTGCCGGAGCGAAATTCGTACCGGTTACACCGCTTGATATGCCCATTTCCATGGTATGGTACCTCCATGTTCCTTATACAACTGTCTTCCATGTCAGTGTGAAAAATGAAGGACGGGAAGGGCGCGACCTTCCCTATCCTCTTCTCCCAGCGCCGGTATGTAACAGCGCCGGGCAGCGTCCAAAAGACAACGTCCAGAAGCCTCTTAAAACGCTTAAAAAAGCACTTGCTGAATTCTCCCTTGCGGAAAAATCCTTTTTTTTCGCTGCCAGCCTTTAGCTGAGCAACTGAAGCACAGACTGGGTCCGCACATTCGCCTGAGCCAGCATCGATGTTCCGGACTGGTTCAGAATGGAGTCTCTTGTGTACTTGACCATTTCGTTGGCCATGTTCACATCCCTGATGCGGGATTCGGCAGCTTGCAGATTCTCTGCTGCAATGGCGATGCCCTGGGCAGCCAGTTCAAAGCGGTTCTGGTACGCGCCGAGATCCGCCCTCTGCTGGTTAACTTGCTTCAACGCTGCGTCAACAACTCCGATAGCCTGGTTAGCGGCTGCGGGATCGCTCAAGCTGACAGGACCGTCTCCGGCATTGCCGTCCTTTATCCCGAGCTTGGAAGCAGTCATTTCACCGATATAGACCCTTGTGTTCTGGTCCATATTGGCGCCAATCTGGAACTGCATAACCGCTTCGCCTTCCCGTCCGAAACGTCCGGTGAGCATATTCATGCCGTTGAACTGTGCATGGCTTGCGACCCGGTCAACTTCTGCCACGAGTGCCGATACTTCGATCTGAATGTACAGCCTGTCTTCCTCGGTGTAAATGCCGTTAGCTGACTGAACTGCCAGTTCGCGAATCCGGTGCAGAACGTCCTGGGTTTCCTGAAGGTAGCCCTCGGTGGTCTGTATGAAAGCAACTCCGTTAAGAGTATTGCGCTCCGCCTGATTAAGGCCGCGGATCTGCGCTCTCAGTTTCTCGGAAACTGCAAGCCCGGAAGCGTCGTCCCCGGCGCGGTTGATCCGCATACCGGAACTGAGCTTTTCAAGGCTCTTTGTGGCGCTAACCTGTGTTACGTCGAGCTGGCGATTGGCGTACATCGCACTCATGTTGTGATTAATAATCATAAAAATAACCCTCCATAGTGTTGATTCTTTTCCCGGCTATCCATGCCGGGTTTGTCCCGCGAAAGCGGTTCTCTTGGGGGCGGTTTCGCGCCTCCTCCCCCAAAATAAGCCGCCGTACGGAACGAAACGGCCATCCATCATTACTGATGAATAGTCATTTTGCACCGCTTCACGCAATCAACGGAAGGTGTTTTTCAAAGATCGCTGCAACATATCCTGCATGTAGTCTTGCAGGCTGTCTTCCTGTAGACTACATAATATTAAAAAAAAAGTCAAGCACCCGGAATTAAACCGGCGGATATTATTGCCGAAAACTAAAAGCGAGGTTCCGGGAGTTTGCTCCCGGAACTCCTCTCTCTAACAAAAACTATACCACACTATTGCAAGAGTGACAATACCGCGCTGCCCCTTTGGTTGGCCTGAGCCAGCATGGCAGTACCGGACTGAGAAAGAATCTGGTGAGTTACATAGCTGACCATTTCGTTGGCCATGTTGGTGTCACGGATTCTGGATTCTGCAGCCTGGAGGTTTTCCGCGCCGATGTCGATACCGCGAATCGCGTGTTCAAGCCTGTTCTGGTAAGCGCCAAGATCCGCCCTCTGTTTGTTAACCATTTTCAGCGCCTCGTCAACGGTGCCGATTGCCCTGTTCGCGCTTTCGGGGGTTCCCAGGCTGAGGATGCTCTCGTCGGAAAAGTCGCGGATGCCGAGGCCTGCCGCTGTCATTGTGCCGATGTACACCTGTGTCCTCTGATCCATGTTCGCGCCGATGTGGAACCACATGGAAGCGGTGGGGAGGTTCTGTCCCAGGTTCCTTGCGAAGCGCCCGGTGAGCATGTTCATGCCGTTGAACTGGGCATGGCTTGCGATCCGGTCGATTTCGGAAATCAGGGCGGAAACTTCTACCTGGATGTACATTCTGTCTTCTTCGGTGTAGATACCGTTGGCTGCCTGGACTGAGAGTTCCCTTACGCGCTGCAGTACGTCCTGTGTTTCCTGGAGATAACCTTCGCTGGTCTGAATGAAGGAGATGCCGTTAGAAGCGTTGAACGAAGCCATGTTGAGGCCGCGGATCTGCGCCCGCAGTTTCTCTGATACGGCCAGGCCGGAAGCATCGTCTCCCGCGCGGTTAACGCGAAGACCCGAGGAAAGTTTTTCCATGTTTTTGTCCAGATAAGTCTGGGTGACCTTGAGGGACCTGTCGGCAAACATTGCGCTCAGATTGTGATTGATGATCATAAGATCCTCCTTGAAAATATGCATTGCGTCTAAAAGACGCAGCGTCTGAAAGACGCGAGGCATCCTTGCCTCTGCTTTGGCTCATTGTCTCCGCTGCGGTAACCGCGGAATTTCCGCAGGGATACAACTTACCATCTTTATTTTCGGCTCACCATAGCAAAAACTTTAATCTTTTTTTTCCGGAATTTTATTTTTTTCAGGGAGCAAATAATAGTGGTTTATGATATAGTATATCGTAAACATTAAGGGAACCGCAGACCTATAACGCTATTATAACGGCGGTTGCCAACGGCAAAACGAGTCAGATACAAGATGCGCTACTGTTTGGTATTGTGTTACCGTTTGAATTATGCAATAATTTCTTTATGGACGAAGCAATTCGGGCGGAATTGGACAAACTCAAGGGCATCATCATCAACGCCATTCCTGTTGAACAAATATACCTCTTCGGCTCCTATGCCTACGGGAATCCGCGCAAGGATTCCGACCTTGACCTGTATGTGGTATTAAAAGACGGCCTTCCCATGCGGGACTTGGACGCGGGCCTGCAAATCCGTATGGCTGTTGTCCGTGAAACTTCCATGGCCGTAGATATTGTGGCAAAAAGGAAAAGGGATTTTGACAGCCGCCTGGACGGCATAACCCTTGAGCGGAAAGTAAACCGGGACGGGATACGAATCTATGGTTAAACAAACCATACAGCCCCGTTACGATTTGGGCATAAGCCTTTCCGAAGCGGATATGCGCCTTGTCCTTACGCATACTAAAACAATCAGGGATTTTGTACACAATGAAATCCCTGCTTTGTTTGAATGAGTCATATGGAAACAAATCTTTCTGCGTTTTTATTTCCAAGTTTGTTTTGGGGACTGTTGACAAATACTTCAAAAAGCTGTAATAATGTAATAAACTGCGGGCCGTAGGAGTCCGCGTAAAAACTAAAAAAGGAGGTTTTGCGGCGTATGAACATTTGCGCTTTTGATAATATACCCAAATTTGCTTATCCCCCCCCCCCCCCCTGTACATAAAGAACAAAACCTCCGGAAAACCGGAAGGAGTAATAAAATGAAAAATTTCTTAAAAACCGCATTTATTTTGTTCGCGTTCTTCGCGCTGCTGTTTTCCTGTGCCGACGGCACAGAAGAAAAAGGCAATAACGGTAACGGTCAGGGTTCCGATTATAATATGGCCGGAAGCTACGGCTTTAAAGTAAACGGGCAGGACTGCGTTTGGGTTTTTAAAGCCGACGGAACATACGAAATAAGCGGGTACGGCATTACCGGCACAAAAACAGGCGGATGGTCGTCCAAAGGGAACGACTTAACTTTAAATTACGCAACAAATGGCGGTTGGGCCACGTCGGGAAGCGAAGTGTTTACAGTTCAGGCAAGCGGGAATCAGGTTACGCTTGCGGTTAAAGACAGTCAGGCTCAAGTTTCTTCTATGCTTGTTTCTCTGAGTATAACCGCTAAATCGGTAACTTTGACAAAAACTTCCGGCGGGACTGATAACGGAGGCACCGGTTTTCCGGCGGCTAAAGGAAAACTTACCGTAACCGGGCTGGACAATTTTAACGGAAAATACGTTTTCGCAAACGGGCTTGCGGGCGGAAACGTTCTACAAGGAATAACCGACATAACCGGGTACCCTTCGGATATTACATACAAACTGGCTTCCGTTTCAAACGGAAAAGCGGAAATACCGTTGTATACGCCGAATAATCAGGCGACTTCGTATTCTAATTCGTATACCGCTTACAGCGGTAACGACGCGGTTACGTCTTTAAGCGTTATAATTCTGAACGAAAACGTTTTGAAAGCGTCTAACGCAGGTTCCGCTATAAACAGCAATCTCGGTTTAAAACAGTTTTCAACAGGCACGTTTTCAAACGGTAATATGGAATTGGCATGGGCTTGGGAGCCGCCTAACGGTGTTATAGCGGATCAAGTTGTTTCCGGTCAATGGTTTGAATATTCTTTAACCTCAACTCCTGTTAAAAAATGGTTTACCTTTACTGCAACGTCGTCTAAAATGTTTGTTTATGCTAAATTTATTTCAAATTATAATGTTGGCTTTGCTACAGATCCAATATATGATGTATATGACGAAAAAAGCGTAAAACAATCTTTGACTCAGCTTAAAGGTCCCAGAATCAGCCCTTTTAATCAACCTAATTTTTTTCCCGATAATAAAGTTGAATATTCTAGGCCTATTAATACAGAGGTCGGAAAAAAGTATTATGTTACTTTTGAAAGTACAGGGGCTTTTACTGATAATCCCGCTAAATATTATGTAACTGTAGGCACTGCTGACCTTAGCCCAAATGACTAAAAATTAAAAATAAGAAGCATTTACTCGGGCAGCCCGCCAAGTGCCTGACACCCAAAAAGCCTAGCGTACTCCGTTGGGGGTACGCTAGGGGTAGCGTTTTGAATGAAACAGGAGTAAAAGGCACAGCAACGCAACGGTGTCAGGCATGAAAATTTGGTAGCGTAGTTTATTGGAAGGTACGCTACCTATAGCGGTAGTAAAAAGCAAGTAACAGGTAACAAAGCGATGTCAACAAGTTAAGGATTTTTTTACCATGGACGAATGAACACGAATATTTCCAGAAATCCGTATTTATTCGTTATAATTCGTGTAATTCGTGTAATTCGTGTAATTCGTGGTCTCTTCCATAAATTATACCTGAACCGTTTGCTCTCGTATACGTCCCATGCCCCCCATCAATATAGTAAAAAAACAAATGCAGAAATGTATGCCCAAATAAAGCTGGTGAGGGGTTTGGATATGCCGCGATAGCGGCTTCTATTAGGTAAAAACACCGCCCCCGCGCGGTGTTTTTGACCACGGGCAGGCCCCCCGATAAATTTCTTAGGGCATACATTTCTGTTTTTTCTGGATTTTTTTCTTTGTCTCTGCGTGAAGGCTAACAAGCCGAATAAAGTGGTTTATGATATACTATATCGTAAACCACTATTTTGAGGGCATATATGTTTATAGGCAGAGATGTGGAAATCAGGGTTTAGGCGGGAATGTGTTCCATTACATGAACCGAAGGTTCGAGAGGCAGTTGGTCTCCATAGACTGATTCGCCTTCCTGAACGAAGCATATTTTTTCAAATTCCCGTAATTCGGCTTCGGAAATTGCTCCGACTCTGAAATTAGCTATTGTTTCCTCGTGTAACGCTTCATAAGCATCGCTTTTATATTTCATACCTGCCCTCCTAAAAAATCTCGAACAAAGTCCTGTCTCTTACCTGTCCATAATCTGTTCATCTGTCAATGAAAAATTTATCTTTGCTTTCTTTTTGAACTCTTGTAATTCCCCCTGATCTATGGTTCCTTTTGTAAAAGTCAAAGGTGTATGTCATCAGTTTGGCGAACTTTGTTTATATATTTCCATTGCTTCTTTACTTATTTCTTCTACGGTCATTCCTGTACAGAGGTTATCTTTTCTCCACTCCGTATAGTCAAAAGGTTCACGCAATAGTATGGAAACAAATCTTTCTGCGTTTATATTTCCAAGTTGTTCAATTAGCACTTTCATTCCGGTTTTCATCAATACAGCCTCAGTCATCTTTACCTCCATGCTTTTCCCAGTGTTTTATGTGTTTTATGAACGTTATCGGATCAAATATTTTTATTTCTTCGGTACTATATTTTAAAATACCGTCATCAACGGTTATAAAATAATCCGCTTCTGCGTTAATTGCACATGACAAATGCAATGCGTCTATAGGTTTTATTCCATTTTTCACTATTGTATTTGCTTTAAGTAAAATAGTATCATTTTCAATAACATAATATTTTGCATTCCCTGAAAATTCAAATATTGACAGTTTTTTATTCTCAAAAGGATTTATATAATTTTCATAGAAACACACATAGGAATAAACTAAATCTAATTTGTTATCTTTTATTAGAGACTGAATAAACAGTTTGGCTTGTGTTTCAAGGGAAATTCGTAACTGTGTCTGATCATCAAAAGGTCTGTTATAGCTACAGGTGTCTAAATAAATTGATTTATTTTTCATAAGTTTATACCGGTTATACTCACTGTTTCGTCCATGTTGTACTTGAACCGTTTGGTCTTGTATACATCCCTATGCCTCCGGCAAGGAACTTGTCGCGCAGGTCGCCGGGGAATGAATCTCTAACGGAAAAATTGCCCGAAGGAATCGTCCCTCGAAATGTTACGCCGGTAAGGCTGGTACACCCCTCAAAAGCCTGCTGCCTAATGCTGGTAACGCCGTTTCCTATGGTAACGCTGGCAAGGCTGGTACAAACGCCAAAAACGTTCCTCTCAATTGTGGTAACGCTGTTCGGTATCGTTATGCTGGTCAAGCTTTTACAAGCGGCAAAAGCCTGATCCCCAATGCTGGTAACGCCGTTCGGTATGGCTACGCTGGTAAGGCCAGTGCAACCTATAAAAGCGCCCAACCCAATCGCGGTAACGCTGTTCGGTATTGTTATACTGGTAAGGTTGGTACATTCGTAAAAAGCACCATCAGCAATCCCTTTTGTGCCGTCAATTATTATTATACTTGTATTTGCAGGCATAGCGCCTTTGTAAATGTATGCTACTTTCCCCGCATACACTAAACCGTTTGGCTGGTTATTAAACCATGCCGTTCCATCAAAAGCATCCCACCCAATGCTGGTAACGCTGTCCGGTATGGTTACGCTGGTAAGGCTGGTGCAATCCTTAAAAGCACTATGAGCAATTTCTTTTGTGCCGTCAAGCAATATGATACTTGTATTTGCAGGCATAACGCCTTTGTAAATGTATGCTACTTTTCCCGCATACACTAAACCGTCCGCTTGGTTACCTAACCATGCCGTTCCGTGGAAGGCAGACATCCCAATACTGGTGACACTGTTCGGTATGGTTATGCTGGCAAGTCTGGCGCAATTGGAAAAAGCATACATTCCAATGCTGGTAACGCTGTTCGGTATGTTTATACTGGCAAGGTTGGTGCAACTTTCAAAAGCCATGATCCCAATGCTGGTAACGCTGTTCGGTATAGTTACACTGACAAGGCTGGTGCATTCAGAAAAAGTCCCGCTCTCAATTCTGGTAACTCTGTTCGGTATAGTGATGCTGGTAAGGCCGGTGAGGATAAAAGCCCGAGCCTCAATGTTTGTAACACTGTTAGGTATGGTTATACTGGCAAGGCTGGCGCAATTGGAAAAAGCGTATTCCCCAATGCTGGTAACGCTGTTCCCTATGGTTATGCTGACAAGTTTGGTACAACCCAAGAAAGCATAATCCCCAATGCTGGTAACGCCGTTCGGTATAATAACGGTTTTCAGATAATCCCTAAAATTTTCTGCTGTTAAAGCCGGATTGTAATTCCACGTTATACTAAGGTTTGTGCAACCGGAGAAAGCGTTTTGCCCAATGCTTGTAACACTATTGGGTATAGTTACGCTGTTAAGGTTTGTGCAGCCGGAAAAAGCCTGCTCACCAATACTGGTAACAGTGTTCGGTATGGCTACGCTGATTAAGTTTCTATTATCCCTAAACGCCCTGTCCCCAATGTGGGTAACAGGTATTTCCCGTATGCGCGGCGGGATACGGACTGTCCATTTGTCCCCATTATAGCCGGTAATCCGTACCGACCTGCCGCCGTCCATCGGCTCCGCCCTAAAATCGCTTTCCGGGTCATACTGCTGGGCGAAAAGGCTCAAGGCAATACTCGCAAGCAGGGTAAAGGTGATGATTGTTTTTTTCATGGTTAGGTTCCTTTGTTCTCTGTTATTTGTCATTGTTTCGTCCACGTTTGGCTTGAACCGTTTGGTCTTGTATACGTCCCTATGCCTCCGGCAAGGTACTTTGCCCCCAAGTCGCCTGGGAATGAATCTCTAACGGAAAAATTGCCCGAAGGAATCGTCCCTCGAAATGTTACGCTGGTAAGGCTGGTACAACCATCAAAAGCTCCCATCATAATACTGGTTACGCTGTTTGGTATGGTTACGCTTGCAAGGCTGGTACAGTTGTAAAAAGCAGTATCCCCAATGACGGTAACGCCATTCTCTATGGTTACTCTGGTAAGGCTAGTACAACGGGAAAAAATCCCTTCCCCAATAATGGTAACACTGTCCGGTATGGTTACACCGGTAAGTCTGGCACATCCCCGAAAAGCCTGCATCCCAATGCTGGTAACGCTGTTTGGTATGGTTATGCTGGTAAGGCCGGTACAATTTAAAAAAGCCTCACCCCCAATGGTGGTAACGCTGTTGGGGATGGTAAATGCGCCTGTTTTCCCTTGCGGATATTGAATTAAAGCGGTCTTATTCTTGTTATACAGTACGCCCTGCTCTGAACTGTAGTTTGTATTACTTGAAGCAACATTTATTGCTGTAAGGCTGGTGCAATTAAAAAAAGCAACATACCCAATGGTGGTAACGCTGTCAGGTATGGTTATGCTGGTAAGGCTGGTACAATAGGCAAAAGCGCTTCCCCCAATGGTGGTAACGCTGTTCGGTATGGTTATGCTGGTAAGGCTGGTACATTCGTAAAAAGTCCCTTCGCCAATGCTTGTAACGCTGTTTGGCATGGTTACGCTGGTAAGATTTCTACATTGATAAAAAGCTGCATCCCCAATAATGGTAACGCCGTTCGGTATAATAACGGTTTTTAGATAATCCTTAAAATTTTCTGCTGTTAAAGCTGGATTGTAATTCCACGTTATACTAAGGTTTGTGCAACCGGAGAAAGCGTTTTGCCCAATGCTTGTAACACTATTGGGTATAGTTACGCTGTTAAGGTTTGTGCAGCCGGAAAAAGCCTGCTCACCAA
>Ga0268262_10000983_pt1 | contig 36787 bp, 35 predicted proteins | sample TergutNc150P3_FD_190354 | JGI IMG/M metagenome (GOLD analysis project Ga0268262, IMG submission 190354) | Nasutitermes corniger P3 segment gut microbial community from laboratory colony in Florida, USA - Nc150 P3 (SPAdes) (version 2) | ecosystem: Host-associated > Arthropoda: Insects >...
ATAAGTTTGTATTTAAGGTCGAAGCCTTCCCGCCTGTTATCTTTTAAACCTTCCGCAGCTGCCTTAAGATTATTCAGCAAGCCGTTAAATATTCCCTTTCCCATACTTTATTATCGAGGCTTTGTAGGGCAATGTTATCGGTTTGTTCCTATCAATCTTGAGATCTGTGGCTAAACTTTAAATTGCTGCATTTGAATCCCGCACGCTTGAACTCTGCCTTGTCGCCATGCGCTGGAATACTGAAGAATTCCGCCATGTCCCCGATTCCTTAAAAACGCCAGAAATTTGTTTGGCGGCGGTTCAGCGGTATGGTTCTCTGCTGGAATATGTCCCTGCCCCTTTACGGACTCCGCCGGTCTGTATCGCCGCCATTCGGGAAGGAAAAAACGGCAAGCTCCTTTCCTTCGTACCTGAGGAAATTAAGACATATGATTTTTACATGAAGGTGTTTACTTCCGGAGAATTTGACAAAAAAGCTGATGATATTCTTGACGATTGTCAATTTCCTGGCTGGGACCTGTGTGCTGAAATGGCAGTAGATGAAGACCCCGACAGCTACATATTAAGCCATGTCCGCATGGAATGGAGGACACTTGAGCTGTGTATGGCGGCGGTTAAATTTGATGGCGAAGAGCTAAGATTTGTGCCTGAAGAACTGCGTACCAAAGAACTCTGCTACGCGGCAATTGAATCAAATGCTTACCATACGCTCGCCTTTATACCGGAAAGCGAAAAAAACAGCCAACTGTATACTGTGGCGATCAAAAAAAATATATTCGTGATTGAAATCATACCAAAGAAATATATAACCTGGGAAATGTGCAATATCGCTGTAAAAGAAGATGGAACTAATCTGAAATTTGTCCCTGACAAATTCAAGACCCCTGAGCTTTGCCTTATCGCGGTTAAAAGCCACGGTGAAACCCTTAAGTTTGTGCCCGCAAAACTAAGGACTCCCGAACTCTGCCTTATTGCTGTACAGGCTTCGGGGAAGAACCTAAAACATGTCCCTAAAGAGCTTATAAATGCCGAACTATGTATGGCATCTGTGCAATCGGACAGCGAGAATCTTAAGTACGTTCCAAAAGAATTTAAAACTGACGAACTATGCCTGGCGGCTGTGCGATTGGATGGCATTAATCTTAAATACGTTCCGGAAGAATTTAAAAGCGCCGAACTCTGCCTTAACGCGCTAATTCAAGTTTGCTCTGATTCCTACAAATTCAAGAAAATCGCAAAATACATTCCCAAGCGTTTTAGCGATTTTGATAACAGGAAAAATAAGCGCTAGGATAAAAAAATTTATGGCTTAACAATTGTATAGTAAAATTTAACCGTTTTTCACAGGAAATTTTTGTTTTTATTGAGAAATTGCCGGATTTTTCTTATATTATAAATTGGCTGACCGTCCGTATAACGCCGAAAGAGTTAGCCGGGAGGCGCGGGCAGCGGGGCCGGAGGGATCGCCATAGCTCTTTAAAACTTAAAACTGGCGCGCGGGCTGGGGGCGGAGAAATCCCACCGGGTGATGATGTGACCTTCCCCCTGAGCCCTTTTAACTGGATCCATTCCATTTGACAAAGTATGAAATAATCACAGTGTCATAAGCGCTATTGTTATTTAAGAACCGCTTTTGTATCGGCTATCACCCCTGCTTCCGCTTTGAGGGTGATTTTCCCGTTCTTTCCAGAGGCCGTGAAAATCGTACCGGCAGGATAATCGCCTTCCAAAATTTTTAACGACAGGGGATCTTCCAGCTCCTTTTGAAGGGCGCGGCGTAAAGGCCTGCCGCCGTATTTCGGATCCCAGCCCTTTTCAATCAGGATCTTCCTTGCCGCCTGCATTATCTGAATCGAATAACCCTGCTCAGACAGGCGCGCGGAAAGCTCTTTAATTTGCAGATCCAAAATGGCCTCAATCTGCTTGATATCCAGAGGATGAAAAACCACAACATCATCAACCCTGTTTATGAATTCCGGATTAAAAAGCCTTTTTAATTCGGACATGGCCGAAGATTCGATTTCTTCAAAACTCATCATTCCGGATCCGCTTCCGAAGCCCAGACGTGAATCCCTGGAAATTTCCCTAACACCCGCGTTGCTGGTCATTATTATGACTGTATTCCTGAAGCTTACTGTATGGCCCAGACTGTCTTTCAGTTCCCCTTCCTCAAGCACCTGTAAAAGAAGGTTGAACACGTCCAGGTGGGCTTTTTCCATTTCGTCAAAAAGAATGACTCTGTATGGGTTGCGCCTGATGCGCTCGGTAAGAAAACCGCCTTCATCATAACCGATATAACCGGGCGGCGCGCCTACGAGCCTTGAGGCGTTGTGCTTTTCCATGTAGTCGGACATATCGATTCGCACAAGGGAATCCGGAGTTTCAAAAAGGTATTCCGAAAGCCGCTTCGCGAGCAGAGTTTTACCTACTCCGGTCGGGCCAAGAAAGATGAAAGAACCAAGAGGACGTTTTGGCGAAGATATACCGACGCGCGAACGGCGTATCGCGGAAGCTATTCTCCTTACCGCGTCATCCTGGCCTACTACCCCCCGGTGTAGTTCTTCCTCGATATTTAAAAGGCGCCTGGATTCTTTTTCTTCAAGGTGCGTCAGGGGAATGCCTGTGATCTCCGCTACCACACGGCGCACATGGCTTTCGTCCACCTTGAGTCTATCGCCAAGGGAATTCTCCTCCCAGGCGGTTAGCATGGCGTCAAGGCGGATCCTGAGTTCCCTGACCTTGTCCCGTACTTCCGCGGCCCGCTCATAATCCTGCATGGATATCATTGCGTTTTTTTCTTCCGCAAGCTGCCGTATCTCTTCTTCTATACTCGCAACCTCCGGAGGAACAAAAGGAGGCGCCAGTTTTCGCATGGCTCCAGCTTCATCAATAACATCTATGGCTTTGTCGGGCATCTGCCTGCCGGTTATATAACGCTCGGCCAATTTAGCGGCGGCTTCCACAGCTTCCGGTGTATAGTTCACCTGGTGGTGATCCTCGTATTTTTTCTGAACTCCCTTTAATATGCTTAAAGTTTCATCGAAACCCGGTTCCTCAACAAGAATTGACTGAAAACGCCTTTCCAGAGCCGCGTCCTTTTCAAAGTGCTTCCTGTATTCCGCCAGGGTAGTAGCGCCAATGCACTGCAAGTCCCCCCGCGAAAGACCCGGCTTAAGCATATTGGAAGCGTCGACGGTACCTTCCGCCCCTCCGGCCCCGATAATCGTATGAATCTCGTCAATAAAAAGAATAATGTTCTTTGATTGGGTTATCTCTTTCATTATTTTTTTTAAGCGTTCCTCAAATTCCCCTCGGTACTTTGTTCCCGCCACGATTGAGCCCATATCAAGGGAAAGGATGCGTCTGCCTGCCAGGGCTGTTGGAACAGCTTCGCCCGCAAAAAGCTGCGCAAGGCCTTCCACAATCGCGGTTTTTCCCACCCCCGGCTCGCCTACCAAAACCGGATTATTCTTTGTCCGTCGGGCAAGTATGCGAAGCGCGCGCTCAATTTCTTTTTTACGGCCCACTACCGGGTCCAGTTTTCCCGCCCTTGCCAGCGCCGTAAGATCCCTTGAGAACTCATTCAGAGCCGGCGTCAGAACCGGATACGAAGCCGGTTTGATTCTGGGCCCAAGATTTATTCCAAAGCTCTGGCCCGGCGAGAATTTTAAACCGGCCGAAAAACCCGCTTCCGTCTGGCCCTTGCGGTTAAAAGAGCTTTTTACCAGAGTGCGGAACATCTCAAGGTTTACTTCAGCCTGGCTAAGATAAACCTGAACCGCCGAATTATCTTCCTTGAAGGCTGCCGCCAGGAGATGCTCCGTACCTAGATATTCGTTCCCCAGAGTCCTTGCTTCTTCTATGGCATTCTCAAGCATCCTCTTCGTCCGCTCGGATATGGGCGCGTCCCCTTTCAATAGAAGGGTCGACGCGCGGGGAAGGCTGTTTTCAAGGCTGCGCAGGAATTCGCGCAAATCAATACGGAGGTACATCAGCGCCTTGCAAGCCGTTCCTCCCCAGTCCTTGAGCATGGCGATAATTATGTGTTCAGGCAAAAGCTGATCTGCATTGAAGCGCCGCGCTTCCTCCTGGGCGTCGTGATTAAGTATACGCTGAGTTAACTGGGTATAACCTTTTACCATAAAATCCCTTTCAATATTAATTACTTAAAATTCTGAATACAAGTGGGTTACAGGCCCTGAGTATCCAGCCTGTCCCCAACTCCAATCCCCGCGCGCTTGAACCAGCCCTGTGGAACTTCCAGGGCGTAACGCACGGAACGGCTCGATCTTACAGGATCGAGATTTCCCGGCTGCATATCGTAAATCTCAAAAATTCTGCCGTCATACGAAATGTAGGCAATGGAAAGCGGTACAAGGGTATTTTTCATCCAGAAAGAAAGAATCTGGTCGTTCTGAAAAATAAAAAGCATACCCTCGCCGTCTTTAACCTTCTTTCGGTACATTAGTCCCTGCTCAAGTTGAGCCTGTGTAACTGCAATTTCCGCCTTAACAACTACCCTTCCCTCTTTGCCTTCGATTGCAAGTTCCCGTTTCTCGAATTTCTCAAGAGAACTACATGAAGAAAGAGAGCTGAGAAAAAAAACAAACAAAAACAGAAACGAGAACTTTTTTGGATGCCTGAAAGGGCGGTTAAAAATCTGCAAGAAAATTCTCCCTGCGTAAGACTTCCTGACTGTCGCGGGCTTTTGACTCTTCAAGCAGGCGGTTAAAGACCGTCTTATCGATGTACTTGACTGTCAGCGGCCTTTCGATGGAAACCCTTGTACTCTCCGATTCCCACACCGCTTCCCCCGGGCTAAGTTCAACAGGCTCTCCGTATTTTTTTACAAAGCTGGTGAAAACCGAATAATGATCTATCTGCCTTGTGTCAAGTGAAAACGACATGATGTAGACCGCCCCCTGCGTAAGCTGGAAAAGGGCGCGCCTTATATATGAAAGCCCGGTAGTTTCCACCATGGTTTCTTCGCGTACAGGCAAAAAGGACACGTCCCGGTCTCCCCGAAAACTAAAAAGCTTATCGGCGATAAGGGCCGTTTTAAGCTCATCCAAAGCCATTCCCAGCGTTATCCCCCGGAACTGGCGGGGAACTTCTTCAGGATTTTCAGGGGCAAGGGATTTTCTTTCCGGCTCGGGGATGGTAAATTCAAGAGTTTCCTGGGCAAAAATCGGCGTAAGAAGAGAAAAAAGAATAATAAGAACCACGGATTTCATCATTTAATTATCGGAATTTCGCAAATAACTATTTATTCCCTAATTCCTAAAACTGTGAATAGGCGCGGGTATCCTTCCGCCGCGGTTGATGAATACGTCGCTTTTTGCGGCGTTAACGGCCATAACCGGCGCGCCGCCCAGGATGCCGCCGAACTCGGCCCAGTCGCCGGCCTTTTTGCCAGGGACCGGAATTACACGCACGGCGGTGGTTTTGTTGTTGACCATGCCTATCGCCATCTCGTCGGCGATTATCGCCGAGATCGTGGCGGCGCTTGTGTCGCCGGGCAGGGCGATCATGTCAAGGCCCACGGAACAGACGGATGTCATGGCCTCCAGCTTGTCCAGGCTAATCGCGCCGCTTTTCACCGCCTCGGCCATGCCTTCGTCCTCGCAGACCGGAATGAAAGCACCGGAAAAACCGCCCACGTGGGTGGATGCCATGACGCCGCCTTTTTTTACCATGTCGGTCAGCATTGCCAGCGCCGCCGTCGTTCCGTGGGTTCCGGCGGCTTCGAGCCCCATCTCCTCAAGGATGCGCGCCACCGAATCGCCAACCGCCGGAGTCGGCGCAAGCGAAAGGTCCAGTATGCCGAAAGGAACCCCCATGCGGTTCGCAGCTTCCATACCGACAAGCTGGCCCATGCGGGTTATCTTGAAGGCGGTCTTTTTTATGATATCGGCCAGTTCATCAAAACCCGCGTCCCTGTGGTTTTCCATTGCGGCCTTTACCACGCCGGGCCCGGAAACGCCGACATTCAGGCAGGTTTCCGCCTCCCCCACTCCGTGAAAAGCGCCGGCCATAAAGGGATTGTCTTCAGGCGCGTTGCAGAACACAACGAGCTTCGCGCAGCCTATACCGTCATGGCTTGCTGTTTTTGCCGCCGTTTCCCTGATGATTTCCCCCATGCGGCGTACCGCGTCCATGTTAATGCCGCTCTTGGTTGCCGCCACATTAACCGAAGCGCAGACCCGTTCAGTCTGCGACAGCGCCTGCGGCAGTGAATTAATCAGCCGCTCGTCGCCAGATGTAAACCCTTTCTGAACCAGCGCCGAAAATCCGCCGATAAAATCAATTTCCAGCTCCCTGGCGACTTCGTCCATGGTTACCGCAAAGGGCGTTAAATCATCCTCGTCGCAGGAAGCCGCGGCCAGCGCGATCGGCGTTACCGCAAGACGCTTGTTGATGATAGGAATCCCGTATTCGGTTTCAATATCGCGTCCGGTCTTTACAAGCCGGCTTGCGACACGCATCAGTTTTTCCCGTATCTTCCTGCGGGTTTCCGTTCCGGTTCCGCAGACGCAGTCCAGCAGGGATACTCCCAGGGTAATGGCCCTGATATCAAGCTTGTAGCGGAGAAACATATCGACTGTTTCTTTTATCTCAAACGGCGTAAAAAGCATCGCGTTTCCTTCTTACTTAAATACGGTGCATGGCGGAAAAAACTTTTTCATGCATAAGGCTGATGGAAACATTCGTGCTTTCGCCAAGAACGGTAAGTTCCCGCTTTACCTCTTCAAGCGCCTTTGAGCTTGAAGACAGATCCACCATCATTACCATGACAAAATTGCCCTGTAAAATGGTCTGACTGATATCTTCGATATTGATATTCCGTTCTGCCAGAAACGCCGACACTTTGGCAATAATTCCGACTTTGTCGGTGCCTACTACAGTTATAATTGCGTTCATATTTGTTCCTGTTTACGCCGATATGTTTTATCCGACCGGGTTAAGCTGAGCTTTTGCCTCTTTGCGGGCGTTCTCTATTTTTTGCATTTTTTTATAGAATTCCGCCTGCTTGATAATTTCACCTACCATGTTTGCGTGAATCTTGTCATTTTCAATTACAATTTTTCCGCCCTCAAGCATTTTTCTAAGCAGCAAATTAGCATCTTTTGGAGGTATACCCACCATATTGGCCAGTTCTCTGGGGCCAAAGTCAAAGGTATACGACGCATAGGGGTTAAACGTAACGCGGTTTTTTTCAAGCTGAATTAAGAGCGCGTCGTACATACGGCCCAGGGTATCCGTGATGAGGGAATTTGCCAGGTGCTTGTAAATAAACCAAATACGGTCCGCCAAAAGGGTGGTAAGCCTTGCGATGAGCTGGGGCTGTGTAGAAATCATTTTCTCAAAGTTGGCCCGGTTTACAGCAAGAAGCTGACATTCCTCATAAGCCACCGCGCTGGCGTTTCTGGGTTTTGCTTCAAGCAGGGCCATTTCCCCGAATATATCCCCCGGCTTAAGTACGGCCAAAAGCACCTCGTTTTCGTCCACTATCTTCGCTATCGTTACAGAACCCTTTTGAATAATAAAAAGCTCATTTCCGGGTTCTCCCTCGGCAAATACCATGGAATTTTTTGGATAGATCCGGTTAAATTCATCGAGCCCGAATTCCAACTTTACCCCTTTTACATAAATGGCAATTTTTGCCATTCTCTCCTTTGCGGCGGCAACGTTCTCGCCCCGAGGACAGTTCTTTATATACTTGGCATACGCGTAATAGGCCTGATTGTACTGGCTCTGACGGATGTAGTGTTCCGCCACGGTAAAAAGATGGGAAGGGTCGGCTTCGGCGGTGTTTTTTAACGTAAGCCTTGAAAGCGCCTCGTCCAGATACCTTAAACGTTTTGAGAACTGAAGGATGATCTTCATGGCTACTGGGGTATTTTTCTGAATAAGCTCTCCGTATTGTTCCTTTTGGACCGAAATAAGAACAACATCCGTAATGGCGCGGGCAGTTTCAATATGGCTATGGGAAGACATGGATGAAACAACCCCAAAGAAGTCTCCGGGGCCGAGTATATTGCCCCCTTCTTCTTCCACAACTTCCACTTCTTTGGAAATCTTTACTTTTCCCTTGTGAATTATGAAAAACCGATCGGCGTTAGCTTTCCCCTCAACTACTATGTAAGAGTCCTTGTTAAAATTGACAAAACTTAACTGTAATTGGCCCGCCATTTATTCTCCGTTACCGGCTAAAACAGTATAGGGAACCATGCGTTCGTCTGTCAATGAGAGTCAAAAACTATCGTGATTTTAAATAAGCGTCAAAATCAGTTTTTACAGACTGAAGATCCTTTATAAGACCCTCGTAGTTATCTCTTTCCGCTAAAATATAATTAGTCCGGTCATTGGTGCGTAAAAGCAAATTTAGCTTTTCCTCGGATTCTTGTAATACCGACATAAAAAAATTATATTTTCTGACATAAGTGGTATAAACTTTGACCTCGCTGTTGTCTTTTATCTGCGAATCAAAGTCTTCCAGAGTCGCGGAACTCTTTGTGATAGTGCTCCCCATTGCTTCGCTTAAAGCGTTAAACCGCTGGGTAAGGGCGGTATTCTGTGCAAAAACCGGAAAAGCTAAACCGGCAAAAATAACTAAAACAGCAAAATACTTCATTAAAATCCTCCTTGATAAACCGTTAATTATCCAAAACTGTTAATGCTTGAATTTTAGAATGTTTTTAAAGAACTGTCAAATACTAAACTTATCGAGTGTTCATTCCATATTAAGCAATTACAAAAAACAAGGCCGCCAGAACAGCTGTAAAAGCCGCCGCGGTCAGAATGTATACCCAAAAAGGCAAGGCTCCGGCGGCTTTTTTGTTATCAGAAAAATTCTTTTTATTCCCGAATTTTGGGGGAGGCTTTGCGGTGGAATAGCCGCAGGCAGGGCAGCCTCCCTTAAACTGGGCTGTTTCCCCAATAAAGCCGCAGACCGGACAGCGTACGGAAGCAAAATACTTTCCGCACTTGGGGCATTTTTCCTCGTCCCTTGGTACTTCGGCGCCGCAATTCTCACAAAAAAAGCGGGGATCGGACATTAGCCGTTTGCCGCTTTTGGACAGCTCTCCGATTTCGCGCAGCCGGAGCAGGAAGCGCTCTCTGTCTTTGCCGGTTCTTCGGCTTTGGCGGATTTAACGGCGCTCCCGCCCTTGTCGGTCGCGTAGAAACCGGCGCCTTTAAAAATGACGCCGGTTCCGCCGTTTATCAAACGGCGCAACTCCTCTTTGCCGCACTTAGGGCACGTTTTTAAAGGCTCGTCTTTTATGTTTTGGAAGGCATCAAAGTTGTGACCGCAACTTTTGCACTCATATCCATAAGTAGGCATATCAATTTGAATATATCGTGAACATGTTAAAAAGTAAAGCTATTTTGTCCGTTTCAAGAGAGTCCATGCGAAGGGTAAGGTATGCCTCGTCAAGTTCAGGGGTATTGGCAAAAAGCAGCGCCGCGGCTTGCTGGGGGCTCATCGGTTCCCCGTCAGACCCTCCCTGGGGGTTTGAGCGCAAAATAAAGAGCCGCGTTATTGAAAAAAGCGCAAGCAGCGAACGGGCCTGCGCCGCTGATGGTGTCCTGATCTTAAAAACCAGATCCCAGAGTTCCGCTTGATTTTTTGCCCCAAAGAAAAAATCCTCCGCGGGCAATTGAAGGGGTATTCCCATGGAAGCCAGAAAAACGTTGATAGATTCAGCCGAATCGTTCATCCAGCCGGCCAACGCGAAACCACGGTTGAACTCGGCAAATCCCCCGGGCGCCGCCGCCGCGGAAAAAGCCGCAAGGGGGTCGGTATCCGAAACAAGCGCCAAGTTATTCCCCATAGTAAGGGCGACTTTATCTTTCGCCGAGTACCAGTAACTGCCGCCGGAAGAAGAACTCTGCTTTTTCCAGTTCTTTGAGAAAGCAAAAGAAAGGCTTGCGCTGAACTGCGGATAATTTCCCATAGCGGCAATATAAAACTGTCGATTACCGGTTTTATCGCCGTCTCTACCGTCAGTAAAAAAAGCAACAGCAGCCGATTTTGTCTTGTCCAAAACCTGCGCCGCGTCCTTGCCGTTAATGCCCTGAAAAGAAAGAACGTCCAATAACGGCCTTGCCTTTACCGTGTCGGCCCAGAGGTAGACCCTGGCCCCGGCGGGAAGCAGGGAAAGCCCTGTTTCATCGACTGGAGAAGAAACCCTGGGCGAAGAAGCGCAGGAAGCAAGGAGAACGAAAAACAACGAAAATACTATTCCTTCTAATACATATGACTTAAAATTTTTACCACGAACCTCACGAACCGCAATTCGATATCTGATCTGTTGTTCGTGTTGGTTTGTGTGGTTCGTGGTAGATTCCTTAACCCTAAACTTTTTCAATTTTAACACGCCACTTTTCTTCACCGGCTTCTATTTCGGTCATGTCGTCAGCTTCAGCCCAGAGCATTTGGGAAGCAAGGATTTCCGAAGACACATAACCTGAAAACGCTTCCCACGCCGATTTAAGCCTGCCGGATCCTGTCAGGGTAAGCTTAATCCGGTCTGTAACTTCCAGACCCGATTCCTTGCGTAAATTCTGAACGCCGCGGACAAGATCGCGAACATCCCCTTCTTTCGAAAGCTCTTCGGTTATTTCCGTGTTGAGGGCTACCGTCAGGGTTCCTTCGTTAAGCACTTTCAGGTTTGGTTTTTCAAGCCGCCTTATGTCGAGCTTTCCGGCGGTTATATCCACCTGGCGTTTTTCCGCCTGAGCGCCGCCAGTCAGCTCTATGGAAAGCGTCGCCCCTTCCAATAGGCTCCGGATTTCGCTATGACTAAAAGCGGCGATCTTTTCAGCCGCGGCTTTCATGTCCTTTCCCAGTTCCTTGCCCAGGACACGGAAATTGGCCCTTGCCTCGTATTCCACAAGCTCTTCTTCGTTGTCCCTGAAAATAAGCTCCTTGACGTTTAGCTCTTCCCGAATTATTTCTTCCATCTCGCGAAGGACTTTTTTTTCTTCCTGATTTTTGGTAACCATCTCCACGGATATAAGGGGCTGCCTTACCTTGATGTTGTACTGTGAACGAAGCGCCCTTCCCATAGAAACGGCGTGCTGCACCGCCATCATTCTGAATTCCAAATCAGGGTCGCGGCGATCATTTCTGACAGCCGGAAAATCCGAAAGATGAACCGACTCGGGATCCGATGAGGAGCGGATATTTTGCCAGATGGCGTCGGTGGTAAAAGGCATAAAGGGAGAGGCCACCTGAACTAATTTCTTCAGCACCGCGTAAAGCGTGCCGTAAGCTTCAACCTTGTCGGTATCAGACGTAACATCGGGACCGGCGTTCTTCCAGAAGCGGCGGCGGGAGCGGCGGATGTACCAGTTGTTGAGAAGGTCGATGAATTCCACTATCGGGTCAATCGCCTTTGAAAGATCGTAAACATCCATCGCCGCGCCGGATTTTTCCACAAGGCTTTCCGCTACCGAAAGGATCCACTTGTCAAGCGGATTTGAGGGATTTTCAGGCGCGCCTGATGGAGTAATTTTGTCGATATTGGCATATGTAACAAAAAAACTGTAGGCGTTCCAGAGCGGAAGGATAATGCTTTTTAATACGTCCTTTACACCTTCGTCATTGTAATTGAGATCGTCGGCTTTGAGCAGCGCCGAATGTACCAAAAAAAGTCTTACCGCGTCGGCCCCGTAAGTATTAATTACATCCACGGGATCGGTATAATTTTTAAGCGACTTGCTCATCTTTTTGCCGTCAGACGCAAGAACCAAGCCGCTTACAATACAATTCATGAAAGCCGGTTTTTTGAAAAGGGCCGCGGCAAGCACGGTAAGGGTGTAAAACCACCCTCTTGTCTGATCAAGGCTTTCGCTGATAAAGTCCGCGGGAAAATGGCTTTCAAAAAATTCTTTATTCTCGAATGGGTAATGATTCTGGGCGTAGGTCATGGCCCCCGATTCAAACCAGCAGTCCAGTACCTCAGGAATGCGCGTCATTTTCGCGCCGCATGAGCATGGAATGGTAATGTTATCAACGAAATGTTTATGAAGGTCCTGGGGGTATACGCCGGAGAGTTCTTTCAGTTCGGCGCGGCTTCCGACGCAGATGGTTTTTCCGCACTCGGGGCAACGCCAGATGGGAAGGGGGTTTCCCCAATAGCGGCTTCGGCTGATTGCCCAGTCGCGCGCGCCTTCCAGCCATTTGCCGAAACGCCCAGCCTTTATATGATCCGGCACCCAGAGAATCTGATTGTTCGCGTCAATCATGTCCTGCTTTATTTTTTCTACGCTGACAAACCATGAACCTACGGTACGGTAAATCAGAGGGCTTGAACACTTCCAGCAATGCGGATAGGCGTGAAGTATCTGATCGCGTTTTACAAGTTTGCCTTCGGCTTTAAGCCGCTCCATGATTGCCTTGTCCGCGTCCTTAACGAACACCCCCGCGTAATCGGAAACTTCCGAGGTGAATTTACATTCCGCGTCTACGGGGCAGATAACGGGTATGCCTGTTCCCTTGAGTACGCGCGCGTCATCTTCGCCGAATCCGGGGGCGGTATGCACAATGCCCGTGCCGTCTTCGGTGGTAACAAAGTCGCCGAGGAAGGTGCGGAACGCGTTAGGCGCGTCTTTAAAGTAAGAGAACAGCGGTTCGTATTGAATGCCCTTGAGTTCCGCTCCTTTTTTGCGCCAGATGATTTTGTATTGGGAGTTGTCCTTGTAATATGCCGGCAGGCGCGATTCCGCCAGAATGTAGTAATCATGGGGACTGGGGATGTCTTCGACTAATACGTAATCGATGTCCGGGCCGAGGGTGAGGGCAAGGTTCGAAGGCAATGTCCACGGAGTGGTTGTCCACGCGAGGAAGTAGGCGTTGAGAGGGTTCGTCCCTTCCCTATTCCCTATTCCCAAGTCCCCAGTCCCCTTTATTTTGAATCGTATGGTGATCGCGGGATCGTGTACGTCTTTGTAGCCGCCAAGGTTGAGTTCGTGGTTAGACAGGACGGTGGAACAGCGTGGGCAGTACGGGAGATTGTAGTGGCCTTCGTATATGAGTCCTTTTTCCCAGAGTGACTTCATAACCCACCAGATGGATTCCATATAATCCGAGTTCATGGTTTTGTAGTCGTTGTCAAAGTCTACCCAGCGTCCCAGGCGGGTGATGGTTTGCCGCCATTCTTTGACGTAACGCAAAACCGCTGCCCGGCAGGCTTCGTTAAAATTCGCGACGCCGTATTTTTCTATGTCGGTTTTGGAATTAAGACCGAGTTCTTTTTCGATGAGGTTTTCGATGGGCAGGCCGTGGCAGTCCCAGCCGAAGCGGCGTTCCACCTTTTTGCCTTTCATGGTCTGGTAACGGGGAATGATGTCTTTTATGGTACTGGGGATAAAATGCCCGAAGTGCGGAAGCCCTGTGGCAAAGGGGGGGCCGTCGTAAAAAACAAATTCCTCTTTCCCCTCGCGCCGGGAAACTGATTTTTCGAATATTTTGTTTTTCTCCCAAAACGCAAGGACTTCTTCTTCCAGTTTGGGAAAATTTACTTTTGGATCAACGCTTTTATACACTTAACTCCTCCACATATGATACACCATACCATATTTCAACCTAAAAAGAAAATAAGCCCTCTGGACCTTACCCCATCTGGTGGACACAAAAATAAGCGTGGAATAAAACTGAAGGAGAGGAAAAGATGGGAAAGAAAGGTAAGCCCCGTCAGACCAGGATACCCCTTTCCCCCGATAAGCTAAATCATAAATTCTCTGTGGTTTTTACTTTTCGTTACTTAATTCCCGGCGTGAACCTGAAACCGCCGCCGTCGGCTTCCACAGTGCCGATTGCGGGATAAACCATGTGCATACCGCCAATGGTAATTTTGTTCTTTGCCGCATAGTCAAGTAGCTGCCTGCGTGAAGCGGCGGCGGCGCTCTGGTCAACGTCGTAGGTAGCCGAAATATCCGGGTTTGGAATCTGAACAAGCGCTACATGCAGAAAGTCTCCGGCAATTATTAGCTTTGCCCCGCCGTCTTCAACCAGATAGACGGTGTGGCCCGGTGTGTGCCCGTATGAAGCGATGGCGCTTATCCCCGGCAGGATTTCCCGCGCAACGCCGCCCAAAACACCGGGCTCAAAGGTGATTACATTGGGACCATAGGGAGAGAGGGCCGCAACCGCCCCCTGGTTTACCTGGGTTTTGGTAAAGTAAGTATATTCCTTTTCAGACACATAAATTTTCGCGTTTGGAATAAGAGGCTTGCCGTCTCTTTGAAGCCCTCCAATGTGATCCCCGTGCAAGTGGGTGATAAGAACAGTATCGATCTGATTCGGTTCAATTCCAAGGGTTTTCATCTTATCGAAAATCGTCCTGCCGAAGCCGGTATCCACCAGTATATTATGCCCCGGAGTCTTAATAAGAAAAGCATTGGTTGAACTCTTAAATCCGGTTTCCGGTATATAGCGCCTGATTAAAGCCGCGTCGGCTGTAGGAATGATACGGGTATTCCCCTCGCTCTCGGACTCAACGAGCATATAGACCTCAAAGCGTCCCACCTTGTACAAATATATCCCGTCGGTTTCAGACGCGAAACTGCCTGTTGCAATCGCGCTAAAAAGCAGCCCAATAATCATCTCTCTTTTCATTTCAGTCCTCTTCCTGATCTTCGGAATTTACCGCCACCGTTCCTTTTTTCGGAAGGCTTGCATTAGTATCATTCTCTTCGTCATCGTCTTCGTCATCCAAGTCGCTTGCCCTTTCGGTTTTGGTTACAGTACTGTAAAGAAACTGATCCTGCTGTACCGTAAAGGACAAGCTTTCGGGAGTAACGTAAGACGCGGCCTGTTTTTTTGGAATTACGGTACTCATGCTTTTTTTCCATACCATAACAATTAAAAAGCCGATTCCCAGGGACACTACCCACGCAATAATCACCAAAACCGTGTTATACTTATAAAGGACGTTATAAGTACTGCCTTTGGCATCGAGAGCGAGGAACTTTTCCCAATCCTTGGCATAAGCAACGAAGGCATCGTAAAAGTTGCCCTTTTCAAGCAAACTAAAAACATCTTTTTCCAGTCTTTCGGAAGCCGTAGGGGTAAGGATCTTTTTGCCTCTGCCTGATGTGCTGAACCAGAAAACCTTCCGCTCTGTAACTATCAGAAAGATACAGCCGTCCCTGTTTTTACCGAGGCCGTACCCGTTCTTGTCAAAAAAACCATCAGCGAAATCCTTCGGCTCGATATTACCTGTCTGCCCTATCGAAACAATCACCACATCAAAATCGTAAGCCTGAGAAACTGTATCCAACTGCTTTAAAAGGCTGGCTGCCTCGGTTTCGTTTAAGAGCACGGCTGCATCAAAGAGGCGGCTAAGCCCAAATAGTGGAGCGGATAGGATAAATAGGACCAGTAACAGTAAAAACAGTTTTATCTTCATTATAACTAACGCTCCTTATAAAAAAATGCGAAGCAATTGAATAACAACGGTAAAAACCGCGCCAAAAATAGCCGTGAACATAAGACCGAATTTTATAGCCTTTCCCTTGTCAAAAGGCAGTTTGCCTACAAACTCGCCCGTCTGACCGTTCATGATAAATTGATAATTCTCGTCATTGTACTTTGTGTTTAAAATCCAAACAGGTAACAGCGCATAACTAACCTTGCCGCTCTCAATGCTTACAGAGGATTTTTCGATTTCAACCGTGGAATAACCTTTAACAGAACCGGCAAACTCTTTTTCTATCGAATTCTTGATCGTTTCGTTTGCCTTTTCCCTGCTTGCATCGACACCTACATCGTATTTCTCCGCGGAATACCCGATGAGGTATTCGCTTTGGAAATTATTCATCTGGGCGTAATCGAACGGCTTAATAGCGTCCATGTAGGCGTCATTCAGCTTCTCCGAACCGCCCACAAGTACCTTCTCAAAATTCAGGTTCCCGTTCCTTACAACAGAATAATAATCGGTTTTGGTATAGTCATAATCATCATCACTATAGGTGTTCACTTTTGCAGCCTTGTACCTTACGCGGGCCTGGGTTTTGGCGTCAAAGAGCCAGAACGGGGCGTACATGCCCTGAATGTTTTCGATACGGTTTTCTTTTTTGAAAAAATCCGGCAAGAGCCGCTTCCCTTCGCAGAACTGTTTAAAGACATCCACTGCTGACATCTTTTCCAGCTTAAAGGGAATGCAGTAATCGGGCTTCAAAATTCCATCTACCCGCTTTTGTTCTATCTGGGCGTTGCCGCAACAGGGGCAAACCATGGCAATTGTATTCTTGTCTCCTATAAGCTCCGTTCCGCAAGACGGGCATGAACCGGTACCGAGATCGCCAAGATTGCCTTCATCCCAGGTTTCTCCGGAGCCGGCTTCCCAGTCAAAATGATCTTCCGCCTGGGATTCAACTTCTTTCTGGTAGTCAGCCAGCGCCGCTGTTTCAATTTCCGCCTCACATTGGGGGCATTTCATGTTTTGGGCTGCACTGTCGAATTCAACCGCTCCGCCGCAGTTGGGACACTTGCACTCTTTTATATCCATTCTTCGCTTCCTCTTATTAAGTTATTAAGACTGCGGCTTGCCGCATTCGGAACAGAATTTACCGGTGTTGCCGCTTTGGCCGCAGGAGCAGGTCCAGGCGACAGCAGGCCGAGGTTTGCCGCATTCGGAGCAGAATTTCCCGGTATTGCCGCCCTGGCCGCAGGCGCAAGTCCAGCCGGAACCCGAAACCGCCTGCTGAGGCGCTGTCTGTTGCGGCGCCCCAGGCGCCGCCGCTTGCTGGGCCTGCCCCATCGCAAACAGGTTCTGCGGATTCATACCGCCCGCCATGTTCGCCATGCCCATCCCCATAAAGCCGGTCATGGCCCCGGCGGTGTTCCCCGCGGCTGTCCGCATCGCGTCGCTTTGGGCGTTTACCAATGAAGCCGCCGCCATCGTCGGATCCCTCATTACAGCCGCTGTCTGTAACTGTTTTATCCGCGCCTCGTCTTCCTCGGTGGCGGCGCAGGCTATCCCGAAATTCACAATCTCTATGCCGCGGCCGTCCTTCCATTTCGCCGTCAGGGCCTCGTTTAACAGATCCGCAAGCTTGTCCGTCTGAGCCGGAATCATGTGGTATTCCAGCCCCGCGCCAAGTTTCGCCAGCGCAGGCCCCAAAACTGTTACAATCTCACTCTTTAACTGGCTGTCTATTTTGTCGCGGGTGTAGTTCTCTTCCACATTCCCGCAGACATTCGCGTAGAAAAACGCTGGGTTTGTCATCCGGTAGGAATATTCACCGTTCGCCCGAAGGCTTATGGTAAGGCGAAGATTCATGGTCGGGTCAACCACCAGATAAGGAATCGGCGTTGGAGTGCCGTACTTGTTCCCCACGATTTCCTTGGTATTAAAGTAATATATTCTTTGGTCTTTTCCCGGGCTGCCGCCGTACTTAAACCGCTCCCCCATGTTTTTCAGAGCGTCAACTATGCCCTTACCAAGGCTGCCGTAAAAAATACTGGGTTCCGAAGACTGCTCATAGGTATACCGACCTTCTTCGGCGCAAAATTCCGCAATACGGCCGTTATCGATAATAAGGACGGCTTGCCCTTTATTCACCACAACGCCGGACCCGTTGGAAATGACATTGTCCTCTCCCTTGGTATTACTGCTTCTTTTACTGTTCCTTCTCTGGCCCTTAGCGGCTAAAACATCCGCTTCCAGACTCTCGCAAACAAAAAACTCCAGCCACTGATCCGCCATAACGCCGCCTGCGGCGCCCATAACAGCTTTGATCAAGCCCATAATAATCTCCTTTTTTATGCAAGGTTCATAAACTAGGTTCAGTATCCTATAAAAATCTTATTTTGGCAATAAAAACACTATGATTAATCAAAAAATCATTTGACTTTTTAATGAATATATGCTTAGCTTTAGGAGTGATGCTTAAAATCGTTAGCGGATTAATTTGTGATTAACGCTAAAACCACCGTAATAAAGTTATAAAGGAGTCTTAATATGGCAATGGATCTACCGAAAAGTCCCAATGTTTTTCATCCGGAAAAACCGAGCGCCGTTGGTTCAAGGAATTCACTGGCCCAGGAGCATAGGGATCAGCAAGCAGAAGTAAACCAGCTTTTGGAAGAGGAAACCAATAAGGTTATCCATCATTTATCTTCCAAGCTGCCTAAAGATGTTCTTGAACGCCTGGATGTTATGGGCGGGCTTAAAGAGAAACTTTACAACTATTTTAACCAGAATTACCAGAACATGTTCAACCGTTATATGGTAACAAGCGAAGATGAAATGGTAAAAAAGCTCCGGAATTTCATCGATAAGGAAGAAACACTGGTTCTTTCCCGGTATACCCCAAAAGAAATAGCCAAACTATTGGATGAGGTTGGCGGGGCGGACAAATTTAACAGCGGTGAAGTCGAAAAATCGATAGTAAATATGTACGGCCACCTGATGGGCCATGTCCAGCGGGGGGTAAACGAGCTTGAAACCCTTACAAACGGCTTACTCAGACAAAAAATGGACACCGGCGCCTTTGTTCGGGGTGAAAACGCCTACTCAATCGTTAAATGCGCCTTTACGGACAATCTTCAGAAGCCCAAAAACGTAACCGATGTAAAGCTTTCTATCAACATCCTTGATTCCGAACTTATAAGCCCGATTTTCCACTATCAGGTAACCCAGGATTACCTTATAAGGGATCTTCTGAGCAAACACCTGGTTGACACAATCGACAAGGAACTTGAAAAACTCAAGGAAGACAGGATCGATAGCGGACTGGAAGAGTTCTCGGACGCAGAGATTTTATTTGCAAAAATTGGCAAGGTAGAAAATCATACCGACGACGATAAGGAAAGCGAAAAAGCCAAACGCTACAAAATTGTTTCCAAAAGCATTATAGATAAGCTAAACGGCTTAAGGGCGGAAATCGAACCGGAATCCTTCGATCAGCTGAATATCCGGGAAAACCTGAAAAAGATCATCGATATCGAAAACATCAGGAGCCGCGGGTTCAATACTGCTATCAATTCCATTACTTCCATCCTCGACACATCCAAGATGGGCTATCAGTACATCGAAAACCTCAAAAACGGCCGTGAAGTTATCATCCGTGAATATGAAGATACCGATATCGCAAATCTGCCGGATGAACGGTATCAAATCAGGATGAAGTATCTTGACTATGCCCAGCTTACCGAGGAACGAAAAGCCTACGAGGTGCAGTTGAAGAGCTTCGAAAATGAAATTCAGCATGTCTGGGATCTCGTTCATGTTATTTATGAGGACAGCAAGCCATTTGGAAAGGTTACCGATTTCAACGACCTTGCCAAAAAGGAAAAGGGCCGCATAAAATCACGGTTCAAGGATAAAACCGGGGAACCTCTGTACGAAGACATCGAGAAGGCATGGGATGAGATCTCCTTTGTAAAGCCTGCCGAAACCGAGGTTGAAAGATCCAACCGGACTCACTTATATGAAAAAGACAAAATCCGGCAGAAAATTGTCATATTAAAAAGCAAACTTAAGGAGATGTACGATTACCAGTTCCCGATTGAACGGCGTGTAATTGAACAGCGGCTTTCTTTCCTGGAAAAAACATATATTCCCTTTGAATATACAATTAATCCTTACCACATTTTACCGGGCATTATCCTTGAAATGGACATCACTTCCATTAAGAGAAAGAAGAAAACTCTGGATGCGATGGCCAACGTGCTCAACGAGTTCCTGCACGGCGTTTCCAAGGGCTTCTCGGACGCGGCTTTCGCTTCCTTCAGCCGGCGGCGTTCAACCGTCAGGGACGACATCAATCAGTCCTTTGGCGGCGGCGAACCGCCAAAGACGGCCCCAAAGCCGGCGGAAAGCGCCGGTTCCGCATACCTGGACCTGATTAATACAACCCCCAGTGAAATTGCAGCTCCCCCAAAAACCAGAGGCAGAGGCGCCAAACCCAAGGCCGACGCGGGCTTGGCAAAACGGCGGGGCAGAGTCGCAAAAAAGAAGTAAGATTGCTTTTTATTAAAGGGGCTGCTTTAAAGCGGCCCTTTTTTTATGTCTTTCTTCTTCGAGAATTAACAAAGCGTGAAAAATCGTTGATATTTTTTACCGCAATTCTGTCAGGATAAATCTCTATACGATGCTGTGTGGCGAAATGACCAAGAATATCGCGGGTATCGTTTACTGTCATGCCCGCCCAATGGGCGACATCATCCACAGTGGTCTTAAATTCACGCCTTTCAGAGGTTTTATCTATGTCGGACTGGCTTTCATCAAGCATGAGAAAAACATCGGCAATCTTCGCCTGGGGTTCCTCCAGGGTCAGAATCATAAACCGGCGCTTTGAATCGTAAATGCGCTTGGAAAACATCCTTAGCAGTTTAAGCGCTATTTGCGGGTTTCCCAGCATGAGTATTTCAAAATTCTGGCTGTTGAATTCAAGAACCTTGACTGTATCCAGGGCTATTGCTGTCGCGGATCTTGGAGAGTTTTCAAGGATGGCCATTTCTCCGAACATTTCAGACGGCTGCAGAATGTCCAGGGTCTTTTCTATATCGCCTATCAGTTTTACCAGTTGGACGCGCCCCGATTGAATAAGATAAAAGTTATCGCCGGGCTCAAATTCGGAAAAAATCATTTCTCCGGCCTGAAAAGTTTTGGCAAAACGGCCAAAGGCCGCCATGTCCATTCCTGCCATTTTACGCCTCCAACGCTTTTAGGGCCTTTCTGGCTTTTACATGAGTCCCGTCTTCTTCATCCCCCGGCATGGTAAGTATTTTTTTGTAGAAAGTCGTAGCCATATCCTTCCGGTTATTTTTCTCGTATGACTGCCCCATGTAGAAAAGTGCGTCCGCCAGATCTGGATGCTTTGGATACTTGGTTATCATCATTGTATAGTAGCGAATGCACTCTTCAAATTTATTCAATAAAAACAGGCAGCGTCCTATCTCAAAAATACTCTTGGCAACATACTCAGGATCCTCATTCGCGTCAGCGATCTTTTTAAATGTCAGATATGCCTGCTGGTATTTTTGCTGGGAAATAAGGCTCACCGCATCGTAATAAAATTTTGCCGCGTCGCTGAGGTTCTGGCCTGAGGCGGCGGGGCGGGCAGGCTCTGAGGGAGCGGACGCCGGTGTCGGGGTTAAAGGAGCGGCAGGGGACGCAATGGGTCCCACAGGCCCGGATTTGGCCATCGACATTTCAGCCTGCTGCAAATTGTTGGCCGCCTGCACCGCATGCTTTCCGGATGGGTAAAAAGTCAGATAGCGGCTGAAAATATACCTTGCCTGGCTGTAGCTTTTGGCTTTTAAGTAGTATTCCCCGACGCTGAACAGGCCAGCTTCCGGATTTTGCTCTTCTTTCGCCATCAAACTCGAAACCTGCTTATGGATTTTTCGCAGTTGATTGGAAAAAACCTTGAGCATCTTCATGATAATTCTGGTATTAGCCATAGCCAGGGCTTCAAACTCAGGAACCGTAAAGGCCACTACGGTCGCGTCCATAATCGCCATGGCGTTTTCTTCTCTGGGGTAACGGCCCATGGCGGATTTTACCCCGAAGAATTCGCCTTGCTGCACCAGATCATGCACATCCTGTCCGGTTTCAATATCCTGATACACCAGATTTACCTTTCCGACCTGTAAAAGAAACACCTTATCCGCGGGATCCCCCTGGAAATAAATGAGCGAACCTGCTTTATACGGTAGAGGTTTTGGCATTAAGTGGATTCCTTACCGGGCTTTGCCGATGTTTTTATAGACGTCTTTGCCTGACCCTGATCGGACGGCTCAAAAGGAAGGAAATCCAGTACCTTTTTAAAACCCGTTCTGCGCCGGATTTCCCTGTACAAAGCCGCAGGATCTCCAATTACGAACATGGGTCTTTTGCCCACTGAAACTTCTGTGTATCCTTCCGGTATTTTTGAATCGGGAAAAACGTCAAGAAAACGCATTTCGCCGTAAATCGGCTTTCCCGCCAAAGTAAGCAATTCAATGTCCTCCATGGAAGCAGAGGCCAAATTTTCATAAGGATCATCTTTTCCGGCTTTTAAAACCATTATGTCAGCAAGCTTTCCGTCCTCAAGAGAACCGATTTGATCCTGCATCCAGAAGGCCTTCGCGGCGTTAATTGTTACCATTTCGAAAATCTTTTTTGGCTCCAGGTCTTCACCGTACATATTCCGGTAAAACTTCCTGAGATTCCGGATTTCTTCCAAAAGATTGGCGGAACCTGAGGCGGATGAATCCGTACCCAATGTTAAATTTAAGCCCGCTTTCACCATTTTGCGAATTTTGGCCGTAACATTGAACATGAGTTTATTTGAGGTCGGACAAATTGAAATACTCGCCCCAGCCTTTGCGGCCTTTTTAATATCCTCATCGCTCATGGCAATACAGTGAACCAAAAGACAGTGGTTGTCCAGAACTCCCAGTTTTTCCAGGTTTTCCAGGCTGTGCATGGATTCCTCATCAAAACCCTCGCAAAGATGAGTAATAAAGGGCCATTTGTTTTTTACAGCCTTTTTATGCTCCGCTATTACGCCGTCCCCCCATTTGAGGTCGTAAGAGGTGGTCTCATGGGCCAGGCCATATTCCAAAATAGCCCTGATTGGAAGCGTCGGGAGTATATTTCCGTTAATAGCCTGGGGAAAATGATCGTTTACTGTGGTAACCCCGGAAAAAATGCACTTATAGCTGCTTAATAAGTAAAGCTCCTCTCTTTTCAACTTGGAGCGCTCTGCAAAGGTATCGGAAGCTTTTAAATCTTTATCCCAAGGCTGCCAGGTAAGGTAAAAAGCGCCTTCTTTTGGCCCGATTGCCGGCCTGTAGTTACCCTGGAGGTGATCGTGAGTGTTAATAAGTGAAGGGTAAACGTAAGACTTTTCCTTCAGGTCGAGAATTGCCACACCTCCGCTTTTTGCCGAAAAAATTTTTTCCCCCAGAACCCCAAGGTTAGCGGCCCGAGGTTTTTTTCCGGATGTAACAACAACGCCTTTTTCCAATACAAACCCAGACACCCTGACCGTCCTATGGCTTTTATAGCATTTTAGACCGGAGAACCCTTCCAGTCAATGAGATAACAGACCTCTTCATTTATTTTCGGCAAATACCACGATTTTTATGAATTTTACTATTATTCCATTCAAAGCCTGTTAAATTTGGCCGCTTTTGTGTATTTTGTCAATTAGATGATCGATCTCCATACCCATTCGACCGCTTCCGATGGGAGCTTCTCCCCTTCCGCTTTAATTTCCGAGGCTGCAAAACGGGGCCTTTCCGCCATTGCCCTGACCGATCACGATACCACAGGGGGCCTTAAAGAGGCCGCCAGGACCGCCAAAGAAAAAGAAATACGCTTTATCCCCGGGATTGAACTTGAAATTGTCTGGAAGCAGAACGGGGAATTCCACCTTTTGGGCCTTGGCCTTTGCGAGCTAAAAGACGAGTTTCTCAGGGTTATGGAAGAGCTCAGGCGGAGGCGGGAAGAGAGGAATCTGGAAATTGTTGACAGGATGAATAAAGCAGGTATTGAGGTTTCATATAGCGAGATAAGCAATCATGCCAACGGCTCTGATGCCGCCGGACGTTCAATCGGGAGGCCCCATTTCGCGGCGTACCTGGCGGAAAAGAAAATCGTAAAAAACCGCAAGCAGGCTTTTTCCCGTTACCTGGGCAAGGGAAAGCCTTTCTATATACCTAAGGTGGGCCTGGAATTAGATCTGGCGTTGAAAATTATCCACGGATCCGGCGGGATTGCCGTTCTGGCCCATCCAATGTCCCTGTACACAGCCTGGGGGAAGCTCCCTGAATTGATAAAAAGCTTTAAAGAAAAGGGCCTTGACGGAATTGAGGCCTGGCACCCCTCGACAAAAGTATCTTACTGTAGGAGGCTGGAAGAATTGGGACGAAAACTCGGCCTTTACATAACCGCGGGCAGCGACTTTCACGGAGAAGCCAGAAAAGACCGCAAACTGGGTTTCACGGCGGGGGGAAGAAAAATAAGCGAGGCATTTTTGGAAGAAATACCTGCTTTGGGCGCTATATGATTCGAACATATGACCCCCACGGTGTAAACGTGGTGCTCTAACCAGCTGAGCTAAGCGCCCTACATGAACTCTGAAATTGAAAATTAGCATAACCGAGTATTTTATTCAATACGGATACTGAACAAAAGAATTTACCACGAACCTCACGAATAACAATAAATTGTATGGTAAAAGTTTGTTCGTACCAAAGGTACGGGGTGGTGTCTATGATAAAGGTCAAGCAGTTTTTTCAAAACTGCATTGCTTTCTTGCTTTTCCAGAAACCGCCGGTATTGGGCCATTTTTGCTTCATGGTTCTTCGCGTCCCGCCCATAATGATACTCACCCTCCTTTAGCATCCTGAAGATTTCAGCCAGAACATAGGTGTCAACTGTTAACGTTTGATAAAATCCGCTGGCCCGGACGTGTTCAGGTCAAGGGTCTTGATTCGTGGCGAGGATTTCATACCCCGCCCTCTGGGGCGGTCATAAGGTATGAAATCCGAGACCAATACCATATGAGAACAACATACCCCGCTGCTCTGCGGCGGGGTATGTCGATTACCCGCCCTTTTGCGGGGTTATCTGTTGATGGCTTCTCATCCCAATAACAGCATGTAAATCGATTTGTATGCAAATCAAAGCCGACAAAGTTCATATTGAACCTCCTTTGGATAATTGTTTGTTCGGCTGGACTTCGGTATATTTTACCATGCGCCTATTCGGATTACGTATCTGCCAGGATTAGTCCCCAGGAAGCAAATGCGGCTAACAGTTGTTATGCGTGGTTACGGGGTCAATTTCTGCCCCAACGAACCGACAACTGGCAACCGTTCTTTTCCGAACACCAATGGTATACCGGTAGCCGCTTGCCTTTATCATAAATTCGTGGTGTGTGATAGAAATTTGATATTCCGGACTTCCCCCGATTGCCATGATCCCGCCATAGTTGTAGTCTAATCTAGCGATGGAAACAACAGAAAAACAAGATTTGCAAAAAGTTTCATTCCGCATCGGCGGAATGACCTGCGTAAACTGTCAGAACAGGATCGAAAAGAAGCTTAAAAAGACGGCTGGGGTTCAGGACGCAATGGTTAATTATAACACAGGCGTTGCGACCGTTACTTACGACGCCGCCATAATCGGCTTTGACAAAATTTCGGCGGCAATTGAAAGCCTGGGTTATAAGACGCTGGAGGGGAAAAGTGAAAATACAGTAACCCAAATCATCGGGACGCTGGTAATTATCCTTGCCCTGTTTGTGCTTATGCGGGCATTTGGAACCAGCAGGCTTGCCGCGGACTTCCCGCTTGCCCGCGAGGGCATGGATTACGGGATGCTGCTGGTTATCGGCCTCTTAACATCAGTTCACTGTATTGCCATGTGCGGCGGAATCAACCTTTCACAGACTTTGCGGGGGAATGGGGAACAGGGTTATCGTTCGGAAGCTGCGCTTGTTGCCAGTGCGGTTGGCTTACAAACTGAGACCACAGTCCCCACTCCCCACTCCCCACTCCCTACTTTTAGTACACTTTCCCTGCTGCTTCCCAGCATTCTCTACAACGCCGGGAGGCTTGTTTCGTATACGGCGATTGGGGTTTTGGTTGGCGCTTTAGGCTCGGTGATTACCGTATCGGGGCGTTTTCAGGGAGTGGTGCAGCTTGCCGCCGGGATCTTCATGGTGATCATGGGGATCAATATGCTGGGCATGTTTCCGGCCCTGCGGCGTTTAGGCCTGCGTATGCCGAAATTTTTAACAGCCGGAATAGATGAACGAAAACCCGGACGGGGGCCGCTGATTGTCGGTTTACTGAACGGCTTAATGCCCTGCGGCCCCTTACAGGCCATGCAGCTCTACGCCCTCTCTACCGGAAGCCCTGTACGGGGCGGCGTTTCAATGTTTCTGTTCTGCGCGGGGACAATTCCCCTGATGTTCTCGCTGGGCATAGCAAGCAGCGCGTTAAGCAACGCCAAAGGCCGCGCGTTTTCCCGCCGCGTTATGCAAATCGGAGCGATTCTTGTCACGGCGCTGGGCCTTGTCATGTTCTCAAACGGCTGGAACCTATCGGGGGTTTCCAAACCGCCTGAAGCGGCGGTATCTTCCAAACCTGTCCCCGCGCAAACTGCGGGAAAGGCTTCCGCTCCGGTGATTCAAAACGGCGTGCAGATTATCAATTCAACGCTGCAATCCAACCGCTATCCGGCGATTACCGTAAAACAGGGCATTCCGGTACGCTGGACCATTAAAGCCCCGCCCGGCAGTATAACCGGATGCAATTACCGTATGATCATCCGGGAGTACGGCATCCAGTACACCTTTACGCAGGGCGACAACGTGATTGAGTTTACACCCGTAAGAGCCGGCCTATTTCGCTATTCCTGCTGGATGGCCATGATCTACAGTACCATTACGGTACTGGCCGAAACCGAAAAAGAAGGTTAAACGATGAATGAAACCTTGAGCATCGGCGGGATGACCTGCGCCGCCTGTTCCGCCCGCATTGAAAGGGCGCTCCGAAAACTGGAGGGCATTGAAAGCGCCGCGGTGAACCTTGCCACGGAAAAAGCGACGGTGGTTTACAATCCGCATACTCTGCGCCTTTCGGCAATCAGGGAAGCAATCGTCAAAGCCGGATACCAGGTCATTGAAACATCAACAGATACGATAGATGAAGACAAGCGCCGCAAGGAAAAAGAAATCAGGCTCCTTTGGATAAAATTTATAGTGTCAGCTTCCTTCGCCCTTCCCCTGCTGTACATCGCCATGGCCCCAATGATTAAATGGGTCAGCCTACCCTTCCCGGGCGCTCTGGCTCCTATGCACTCACCCCTGATTTACGGCCTTGTGCAACTGGCGCTGGTTGTACCCATTATAATTGCCGGCAACCGGTTTTATATCGTAGGTTTTAAAAACCTTTTGCGCCGCAGTCCCAACATGGATTCGCTTATCGCGATTGGGACAACGGCGGCGGTGGTTTACAGTGTTTACAATTTGCTCCAGATTACCGCGGGAAATCGCCACGCGGTTGAATCTTTGTATTTTGAAACCGCAGGTGTGATTATCACCCTGATTCTTCTGGGCAAGTCTCTTGAGGCGGTATCCAAAGGCCGCACGAGCGAGGCGATAAAAAAACTTATGGGCCTTGCGCCCAAGACGGCCGTCATTATAGAAAACGGAGAAGAGAAGGAAATCCCCATTAAAGAAGTGATGCCCGGCGACATTATCGTGGTCAAGCCCGGCGCGAAAATCCCGGTGGATGGCCTGGTAACCGAAGGGCAAAGCGCGGTTGACGAGTCTATGCTCACCGGAGAGAGTATGCCGGTTGACAAGAAGCCCGGCGATCCGGTCTACGGAGCTACGATTAACAGTAACGGCGTTATCCGCTTTAGGGCGGAGAAGGTCGGTGGCGAAACCGCGCTGGCGCAGATCATAAAGCTGGTTGAAGACGCCCAGACTTCCAAAGCGCCAATCGCCCAAACGGCGGATATTGTGGCCGGTTACTTTGTGCCGATTGTGTGCGCCATCGCGCTTGCCGCCGGTATCGCGTGGTTCATCGCCGCCTCCGTCGGCGCCGTCGGTTTACCCCACGGGAAAACCGCAACTGAATTCGCGTTGACGGTTTTTATTTCCGTGCTGGTCATCGCCTGCCCCTGCGCCCTCGGCCTCGCGACACCAACCGCAATAATGGTGGGAACCGGCAAAGGCGCGGAGAACGGCATCTTGATTAAAGGCGGCGAGGCGCTGGAAACCGCCCACAAAATTCAAACAATTGTGTTTGATAAAACCGGAACGATTACAGTCGGCAAACCTGAAGTTACGGATATTGTGTGGAGCGGTGACTGGGGAACACTGAACAGTGAGCGGGGCAAGAACACCGAACTTTTTCTCCAGCTGGTCGCGGCCGCGGAAAAAAATTCAGAACATCCCCTTGCTTCCGCCATTGTACGGGAAGCTGAAAAACGCGGTCTTGAGCTGCCGCCTGTAACGGATTTCAAAGCCATTCCGGGCCGGGGAATTGAAGCGAAGATCATTGACTCTCCACTCCACACTCCACACTCCCCAATCCCCATCCTTATCGGAAACAGAAAATTTATGGATGAAAGAAATATTCCCCTCACTGAACTTGAGCTGGTTCCGGACCGGCTTGCCGATGAAGGGAAAACGCCGATGTACGTCGCCCTGAACGGCAAGGCTATGGGGGTTGTAGCTGTGGCGGACGTGCTAAAACCTTCCAGCAAAGAGGCGATTGAACGGCTTCACAGGATGGGCATCGAAGTCGCCATGATTACCGGAGACAACAAGAAAACCGCGGACGCCATTGCCAAACAGGTTGCGATTGACCGTGTGCTTTCGGAAGTCCTGCCGCAAGACAAATCCGCCGAAGTAAAGAAGCTTCAAAATGAAGGCCGCAAAGTAGCGATGGTTGGGGACGGCATAAACGACGCTCCGGCGCTGGCGCAGGCGGACATAGGAATCGCGATAGGAAGCGGGACTGACGTGGCGATAGAGTCCGCCGACATTGTGCTCATGCATTCCGATCTGCTTGACGTTCCCACGGCTATAAACCTGAGCAAACGGACGATCCGCAATATCAAACAAAATCTGTTCTGGGCTTTTGGTTATAACGTGCTGGGCATTCCCATTGCCGCCGGCGTGCTGTATCTCTTTGGCGGGCCTCTTTTAAGCCCGATTTTCGCCGCCGCCGCCATGAGTCTGAGTTCCGTATCGGTGTTGACCAACGCGCTAAGGCTAAAAAGATTCAAAGCGAAAAGCTGAATATCACTTAGAGGCGCTTTCTTTGTACGCTTTTTCTACCGCAAGCGCAAGTTGATCCGCGCACGATGTTCCCTTGCTTATTCCTTTTGGCATACACATAATTCCTTTACATTTTTCTTTTATCTGGGCAACGGTCATTCCGTCAACAAGGCGGGATACGGCTTGCAGGTTGCCGTTGCAGCCATCCTCGAACGATACATTGCTTATGATATTTTCATTAATATCAAAGTGAATAGCCGTTGAACACGTCCCCTGTGTTTCGTATGTGTATTTCATAAAAATAATTTATACCCTTTTTATTCATTATGGAAGGGTGGTCATACGCCGGAAAACGGCACTATGTTAAAAACATCGGTATGCTCCATCACCAGTTGTTTGTTGAAGGCGAAGAACACCGTACCGTCCGCCGGCGACTCAATCCGGCCTATCGTGTTTCCTTCCAGGGGATGGATTATTTCACAGAGCAGATCGCCCTCGCCGACCTCGTCGCCCACCGCGACGTGTTTTTTCAGTATGCCGGCGCGGCTTGTCTGGACGGTTCTTATTGATTCCTCGGCAAGTATGCGGGTATGCATACCGCCGTGCAGCGCCCATTTGAGTATTCCCTTGGCGATAAGGAAGCGCAGAACCGCGTTCACGGCGGTTTGCGTGGACTGCTTTCCGATATGTTCGGTGTAGGTTGAAAATAACGAGTAGGCGTGGCAGCCCCATACCTGCCAGTTGTAGTTGAGCGTCGCGGTGTCGTAGGGCTGCGGTATTCTAATCAAACCGTAGGGCAGGCCAAAATCCGCGAGCGACTTGTAGGACTCGCGTTTTTTGCTATCGGTATCCATCACCTTGACATGCGGCAGGAACTCGCCTTCGCGGTAGAAACTCGCCATCTGTATGCCGTAAATGTAGTCTTTGATCGTCTTGAACAGCCCGTCCGCGATGCGCTGCGTCGTCTCGCCCTGATCGTATCCCGGGAACATACGGTTGATGTCGGTGTTGTCCATCGTCCAGAAACGCTTGCCTATATTCATGGAATAATTGTTCGCGCACGGTATGATCATTATGCTCTTGCCGGAAACGACGCAGCCGTTTTCCTCCATGCGCTTTAGCGTATCAACCAACTGGGCGCAGATCGCCATTTGCTGAATCTCGGTGCCGCGCAAAGCGCCCACCAGGCAGCACGAGCGCTCGCCCTCGCCGAAGGTGTATCCCAATATGTCCATGCTTTGACGGTAGGGCGACTTGATCGAATATATGATGTTCTTAACCATTTTTGGAGTCCTCCATGATTCGCGCCAAAAGCGAACCGCCGAAGACGACGGGGTATTCCCTCAGCGTAAACAGCAAGCCGTCGCAGGGCGCGAGCGTCTCCTCGACGACTGTACCGGTGAGCGGGTCAATGACGACGCCGATGCAGTCGCCTGAGCTTACATGGCTGCCGTGTACGGCGTGCGGAATAAATATCCCCGCCGCGTCCGAATTCAAAAAGCCGACGCCGCGATCCTTTGAAACGAGCGGCGGCCGTGTCCGCCCGGCCTTCCCTTTCCACATTCCGAGTTCGCTCAACAAATTTAGTATGCCGTCCACAATCTGCGCGCAGAAGCTCTCCGTTATGCGCATACCGACGCCCATTTCGATCACCAGCGTCTTCACGTCGCGCATATTAAGCGAGTGCGCCAGCGTTGATTCCAGTACGGTCGCCGACGCGTGTATCCACACGAGGTCAACGTTGAGCATTACCGCGTAGGGCAAAAGCGCGGCTTCGTTCTGTTCACTCACGCGCGCCTGCGGTATCTCGCGCAAAAAAATGTTGCTTGAGTGTATGTCTATGCACACATCCGCGCCCTCAATGTCGCGGATGATGTCATACGCCGCCACTTCCGCGAGCGACCCCGACGGCGAGCCTGGGAATATGCGGTTCATGTCCAGGTTGAACATCGGAAATCCCCGCGTAACGCTGTCAATCCCCAGCGGGTTTAGGGCGGGATAGATGTCCACGATGCCCGACAGCTTTTGCTTCCCGTTTTTCAGAATCTTCGCCAGCTGCGCGCAGACATACTGCCCTTCCAGTTCATCGCCGTGAGTCCCCGAGACAATGCAGACGCGCTTGGCGCCCTTTACCGCGTTATTCTCGATGCGGTTCTTCTGTATTATAAAGTTCTCCGCGACAGGCAAAGCCGCCACAGACACATGCTTTATCATCACAAAGCCTCCGTTTTACCGTAAGAACGACTCTTTTATACTTTTTTTATGGCAAAATCGCAAGTATTTCGGCCTATTGTACTTTCTTTCGAAATATGGTATTATATTAAGACGAGCAACGGCGCTCAACCTTAAATGGGGGGAGCCGTTGCTTTTTTCATTATAGCTTGCCGCCCAAAGGCAAGAAGGGGGTAATTGGGATGGAGATGTCGGTAACGACCGCTTTTGAGATTAACAAACTCATGGCGCGGTACGGCGTGAAGTTCGGTATTTACAAGAACGGTGAATTCATTGAACAGCTCTTTCCCTACGACGCCATACCCCGGATCATTTCGCACGACGAATTCGCGATGCTGGAGAAAGGGCTTGTCCAGCGGGTTGACGCGCTGAACTGCTTTTTAAAGGACATCTACTCCGAAGCGAAAATTATCGCCGAGAAAGTCGTGCCGGAAGAGTTTGTCTATATCTCCAAGGGATACCTGCCTGAGTGCTCGGGTATTGTTCCGCCTGAAGGCGTTTACAGCCACATTTCGGGGATCGATCTTGTTCAGGCCAAGGATGGCGCGTGGTATATACTGGAAGATAACCTGCGTATCCCTTCCGGCGCGTCCTATCCGCTGATTGCCAGGGAGCTTAGCCGGATCGCCGACCCTGACGCTTATTCTACCAACAATGTTGTGGACAACCGCAACTACTCGGACCTGCTGCGCGAGACTATGGACTTTATGAATCGCGGCGGACTAAACGTGATCCTCACGCCCGGCAGGTACAACGCCGCGTACTTCGAGCACTCGTACTTCGCCGAACGCACGGGCGCGGTGCTTGTCAAGGCGTCGGAACTTGTTGTTGAAGACGCCGTTCTGTATATAAAAGATTATCTCGGCGTCAAGGCGAAAGTCGGCGCGGTGTACCGCCGCATCTCCGACGAATACCTTGACCCCATGACGTTTCTGGCGGAATCCCTCATCGGCGTGCCGCATATCATGGACGCATACCGCAGGGGGAATGTCGCGATAATAAACGCGCCTGGCAACGGAGTCGCGGACGACAAGGGCATTTATTACTTTGTGCCAAAAATGGTGAAATACTACCTGGGCGAAGAGCCAATTCTGCAGAACGCGCCGACCTACCTGCCCTACTACGAGGACGACCTCAAGTTCACGCTAGAGAACTTAAGCCGCCTTGTCATAAAGGATGTGTCGGAGGCGGGCGGTTACGGCGTGGTGTTCGGCCACGAGCTGTCTGAGGAGAAATTAGCAGAACTAAAGTCCCTCATCATAAAAGAGCCGAGGCGGTTCATATCGCAGGAGGTCATTGACTTTATCGACCTTGACACCCTGGACGAATCAGGCGGCATTATCCCCCGAAAGGCCGACCTGAGGGCGTACGTGCTGACAGGCAAGAACACGCGCGTTTGGGCAAGCGGGCTGACGCGCTTCGCGCGCGTCGAAGGGTCGTTCATTGTAAATTCTTCACAAGGAGGAGGTTTTAAAGATACATGGGTACTATCTCGGTAGAATACAGCTCAAACCTGTACTGGCTAGGAAGATACACTGAGCGCGCCTATACCACGCTCAACACGTTCTTCAACTATCATGACAAATCGCTTGACAAGGATAAAAACTCTTACAAGGAGTTCCTTGAAAACCTGAACATCAGGGACAAGTATGGCGATCACAAACGCTTCATACAGGGGTATCTGTATGACGACGCTGACTGCTTCACGATTAGTTCTACGCTTCGCTTCACGCACGACAACGCGCTTGTCTGCCGGAACGTGATCGGCAGCGAGGCGCTTGCCTACATCCAGCTTGCGATTGACGCGTTCAGATCCAGCCGCGACGCGAAAAATCTCCGCCTGTCGCTGATGCCTGTCATTGATTACCTGCTTGCGTTCTGGGGCAGCATAGACGACAAACTTGCGGACGGCGAAGCGCGCACGATTGTCAAGTGCGGCAAGCTTGTCGAACGGCTCGACCTGTATTTCAGATTTTGGTATGACTACAGACTTATCAACAGTGAGTACGAAAAGCTGTGCAATGTGCTTGCGCGGGTAAGGAAAGGGTTTTGTAACGCTCAGTATCTTGCGGTGCTGGTTGAAGTCCTGGCCACAGGGGAAAGCTACAAGGAGCGCCTGAAAGAAGTGCTTGAAAGCCTGAACCGCCTGTTTGAGGAGCAGGCGGCTTGAATACAGTCCGTTTTCAGTATAAAACGGAACTGGTTTTTTCCTCGCCCGCATCAGAACATCGGTTTCTGCTGAGGATATTACCGCAAAGCGATGACAGGCAGCGTATAAAAAGCCTGTCGTGGCAAATTGACCCGTCGCCCGCCGATACGCTCTGGCAGACCGTTGACGGTTTCGGTAACAACGCGCTGGCGGGGTACATCAGTGCGCCGCACGGTCATTTCCGTTTCGGAATAGAGGGGATCGCGGAAGTATCGGGCGAACCGTACACAGCGTCAGGCGAACCACCGCGCTTTTTGCTTTATCCGACGGAGCTGACAAGCGCACATCGCGCGCTTGTTGATTTTTACAATGACATAAACCGTTCAGCCCCGATCAATGCGCTGGACCGTATTCAACATTTCTCCCACGCCGTCCACTCCCGTCTGCGCTACGAACGCGGCGCAACAGGGAATTCTACTTCTGCGGCACAGGCGTTTGACATCGGCTTGGGCGTCTGTCAGGACTACACGCAAATATTACTCGCCCTCCTGCGCCTTGACAAAATTCCCTGCCGCTACGTCGCCGGCCTCGCCTCCGACTACGGCGAAACCCACGCGTGGGTCGAGGCGTGGACAGGAGATCGATACTGCGCCATAGACCCCACACGCGACAAACTCATAGATTCCGGCTACATCGCCCTTTCAAGGGGCCGCGACTTCGCCGACAGTTCTATCGAACGCGGGGTGTTTAAGGGCGCGTGCCGCGGAACGCAGACGGTGAGTCTGAATATGGAAATTTCGTAAATAAAATTCTACCACGAACCACACGAACCTTCACTTCGATGTTTACTGGAAAACCACTTCATGATCCTTCTTGTTTCATGGTATTTGAAGGTTAAAAATGGTTTTCTAACAACAAGTTCGTGTTGGTTAGTGTGGTTTGTGGTAAAAATTTTAAAGATATTATTATTTGGGGACAAGCTCTCTAAATGCTAATACCGGATTCAGGCTTTCACTTCAGTGGGGGGACGGCGCGGTCTTCTGAAAATGCTTAGTATTAGCCAGCGGAAAACGCCAAAAAGCGCGAAACCGCAGAAACCGACAACCATAGCCAGTTGAAGATTCCATATTACAAAAAGCCCGCAGGCGAACAGCACTAAAAGCATGGCGAGGGATTTTTTACCCCTGAGCAGTTGATTGGCCAGATGGGGATACCGGATTCTTGAAACCATCAGAATGCCGGAAAAAAAAGTAATAATCGGAAGGACAGAGATCGAAATAATATCGAGAGTTTCAGCCGTGTCCGGAGTCCTGGCCAATATTCCTGGAAGAATCTGCTGGTGAATAATCACAAGGCTTACAATTACCCCCGCCGCTGCGGGGGAAGGAAGACCCGCGAAATTCATGTGGGCCGCCTCGTTTTCTTCGTTCTCCACATTGAACCTTGCAAGGCGCACTATCGCGCACATGGCGTAAAAAACCGCCGAAAAGAAAATGCACCGCCAGATAAGCATCGAAAACCTAAAGTGGCTAAAATCAAGACGATCCATATGACGCTCAACTAATTTCACCATCAGGAACGCCGGCGCTACGCCGAAACTTATCGCGTCCGAAAGGCTGTCCAGCTGCCCTCCGAAACTCGAGGTAGTCCTTGTAAGCCTCGCTACCCTACCGTCCAACACATCCGCGAGCATCGCAATGAATATCATGTACCCTGCCAAAGCAATGGAAGACATATTCATATTGCGAACAAACAAAACATTCCACCTGACTTCGGCGCTGCGGCACGCGAAAACAATCGCGATAAAACCGCAGGCCCCGTTCATCAGGGTAATAAACGAAGGCAGTACAGCTATGTATTTAAGACGCCGTCTTTTTATTTTTACCGGTTTAATTCTTGTTTTTTCCATTTTCATCGCCTGTATTTGACAAGAGGGGTAAGGCCCGCCCGCACTTTGTCGCCAATTTTAACGACCGCTTCGTAACTGCTTCCGGCGGCCAGGTAAAGCTCCGTTCTGGAGCCGAACTTAATCATTCCGAATTGTTCGCCCTGTTTGTATTCCGCGCCTTCCGCGGCCTCGCAGACTATATGCCGGGCAATAGCGCCGCTTATCTGCCTGACCAAGAGCCTGTCTTCAGGCTCCGCAAGGCGGATCATTAGAATATCGTTTGATTCGTTAATTTTACCCGCTTCGGCGGAAAAGGCATTTTTAAATTGTCCTTTTTTGTAAGAGATTTTTTCGATACGCACGGAGCATGGAACGCGGTTTATATGGACGTTAAAAATACTTAAAAACATCCCTATCCTTAAAGCGCCTTTTCCGAGAACGCTGTCATCGACAACAGCGATGTCTGTAATTGTTCCGTCCGCAGGTGAAAGAAGAACCGTCTCGTCGTTGTTAATTGTTCTTTCAGGATCGCGAAAAAAAGAAAGCATCCACAGAAATACAAGAAATAGAACAATCCCGACCGGTATTAAAACGCGCGCGTCTTTTAATAAAACAAAGCAGGCTACCATCGCCAAAAAAACAAGAAGGGGATAAACCGCGACTTGGGGCAAGCCGTACCTGGTTAAGGGTGAGTGCATGGGTAGAGTGTAGCATTAAAAGGGGGGAATGGGGAGTGGGTTGGCGCATACTAACTTTTAGGCAATTTATCACGCTGACCTTCAAGAAGCCAAAACTTAACAACAGTGCCATTACCACGTTTTGCGATATATTCATCATAAAAAGGCTGTCTACTCTCCCTGGGAATGGTAGTATCGAAAATAACATTGGAAAGAAAAGCAAGACGATCCTTCTCAGCCTGCTTACGATATACAACTACAGTCATTACTATAGACGTAATCAAACCGGCAATACCTGTAAAAGCTCCTATCAAAGCTATAACTAACTCCATACTAACCCTCCGAACCAGACACATAAAGACTACGGCAAATAGGGGCATTTGTCAAATGAAGGAAGGCGCAGAGGCGCAAAGGAAATTTATCTTACGATTACAGCCGGTCTTGTTTTATGTATCTCTGACCCAACAGAAGGGTCGAATTCGATCCACCAAACACTGCCTCGTGTCATTTGCCGGAAACAGGACCAAAATTGGCACCGCACCATTCGCGGGCTTCCTGTTCGCGTTCAGTATCGGCAGCCATAGCCTTATATGCGTCGGTTTCATCATCGCTTTCATTGATATCTTTTTGCCGTAAGTATCCTAAAAAATCAAGCACTTCACCAAAATATTTAGGAGAAAGATTATCAATTTCCTTTAGTAATTCAGCGCGTTCTGTCATGTAAGTCTCCTTCAGCATTTGTGAAGCCGTTTATATAAGCATACGCCCCTTCGGATCGTTTGTCGATAGGAAAAAAAAGAGTATCCGTCAATTTAAGCGGTGATAAAGATCTCGACAGGGTAAAAAATAACAAAAAATTTACGATTTGAAAATGTTCCAAGGCAGGAGTTTTCCCCAGTCCTCAGGAGTTGAAGCAAACGGAGCCTTTTCAAAAACAGCCATCAGATATTTGAACGGGACAAGGCCGTTTTGTTTTGCCGTCTCTATAAGGGTAAACATGCCGCATGAACTTTTGGCACCGCCTACGCTCTGACAGAACAGCCAGTTTTTCCTGCCGATGACAAAAGGCCGTATCGCGTTTTCACAGGC
>Ga0268262_10000984_pt1 | contig 36787 bp, 18 predicted proteins | sample TergutNc150P3_FD_190354 | JGI IMG/M metagenome (GOLD analysis project Ga0268262, IMG submission 190354) | Nasutitermes corniger P3 segment gut microbial community from laboratory colony in Florida, USA - Nc150 P3 (SPAdes) (version 2) | ecosystem: Host-associated > Arthropoda: Insects >...
CCGTCGTCAACATCCTGCGCAGCATGTGGGAGCGCGGCTGGTCGTTCATCAAGAAGGCCGGAACCATCATCCTCTTGGCGACGATCTTCGTTTGGTGCGCCTCGAACTTCGGCTGGGGGGAAAACGGCTTCGGCATGGTGGATATGGGCGACAGCATTCTGGCGAGGATAGGCGGCTTTATCGCCCCCGTCTTTGCGCCGCTCGGCTGGGGCGACTGGAAGGCCGCCGTAGCCGCCATCACCGGCCTCATAGCCAAAGAGAACGTGGTGGGCACCTTCGGCATCCTGTACGGTTTCGCCGAGGTCGCCGAAGACGGCGCGGAAATGTGGAGCGCCTTGGCCAAAAGTTTCACCACGCTGGCCGCCTACTCCTTCTTGGTCTTCAACCTTCTATGCGCCCCGTGCTTCGCCGCGATGGGCGCGATATGGCGGGAGATGAACAACACAAGGTGGTTCTTCGCGGCCATCGGCTATCAGTGCGGCTTGGCCTACGTCGTGTCGCTCTGCATCTATCAATTCGGAATGCTCTTTTCAGGCCGCTTCGGGGTCGGGACGGTCGCGGCGTTTCTGCTGACCGGCGGGGCAGCGTATCTGCTGTTTCGCCCGGCGGCGCGGAAGTAGTTGACAATGTATAGCGGTAGTGAATACCGATTAGCGGTTATGAACGGCTGTCATTGCGGGCTTGACCCGCAATCTTTAACCGCTAATCGCTTTCTTTAACGGAGGAACGTATGATTGCTTTTTTATCGAATAACGCCGGAACAATTATCACCGGATTGGTATTGCTGATAATTGTCACGGCGATCATCGCCAACTTATGCCGCAATAAAAAGAGCGGATGCGACTGTTGTTGCAGCTGTTGCGGAAACAGCGGTTCATGCGCGAAACGCGGACGCGTTGTGTTAGAAAATCTGCAGAGTGAGGAAAGATTATGACGCAGTAACTTAATAATCTCTTCCCTGTCCTAAGGGTTATCAGACAACCATTTATTAAGTTCAGATAAGACAGAATCTTTTTTTACCTTTTTCAGACTTTCTGAGTTTTGTATCTTATCAACAATTTTTATCATATCGTTGCGATTGAGAGCGCCTACGCTTTTAATGATTTTATCAGAATCAAAATGATACAATTCTGAGCAACATACAAAGCGATTTTTAGGTTTCAGAAATGCGTATTCCGACGATTTTATTTCAAAATCATCGTACATATCACGATGGTTTGTGTTTATCAGTAAGTATTTTTCTGCTGATACGGACACGCACACACAGTGTTTTGTACTGCGATGTTCAATTGTTCCTGAGACATCTATCATAACCACTTCAGATATATTCGGCACATTACAACTCCATGTTGTTAGACACCAAAGCTAAGTCTTCTTTCAACCAATCTTCCTCAATAATGTCTTCAAAAGGTATCGGCGCGCTGCTATTGTGAACATAATTATTTTTCCAAGCCGGTTCTCTGTGGTTTTTTTCCTTAACTGAGTTGAAATCTAATCCGGCATATTCGCCAAAACCATGTTTCAAGGCTTTTACATCCGATTGTGAGAGATAGTCCATCATCGGTTCGCGATCTGCGATCAAGGAGTTGTCTCGTTTAAAAAAGCCTATCCCGGGCTTCTCTATTTTGGCCGCGTTGTACAACCAACTAGGCACAGTCCCATATTCCATAGCCACATACTGATCGCCGGTTATCGGCCGCCCATATTTGTTAATGTGATATTTTTCAGCGGAAAAGAGTATCTTCCAAATATTGTACATGTTGGACTCGCCGTTTTGGATAACCCACAAAACGGATTCTATCGCTTTTTGCGTATTCATATTGAATTGTATCGGCATATCAGCCTCCGTTTCTATAAATATTATAGGCCGTTCCAATTATAAAATAATAGATTTTTTCTGAAAATCAATACTTTTTTATAAATTTCACTCCAAAAAGCCTCTAAACCCCCCTTTCCTGCCCGATTTAGCCCCTACCGTCCCCCGTCCGAACCGTCCGTTTCTGGCCCGAACCCGTTCCGAGCCGTTTTTGGGCTTTTTTGCCCCCCAAAGACCCCTAAAACACCTCAAAAACGCGGTTTTGGGCCGAAAAAATATCCCCCAAAGCAGATTTTAGCCGCGTTCGTTAAAAAAAGTCTAATTTGATAACTGTGACATTTATTATATTCATACCGTCGAAGTTTCAACCCAAGAAGGCCGACGGTATGGATACACTGCTTAAATACGTGTGCGTGGCGCTCGTCACCGCCGGGGGCGCTATTATGCTGTACAGCATAATAACGTTCTTTAAATCCCTCGTAAGCTTCAAGGTGCAGGCTAACGAGCAGAAGATATTCGCGGATTGGATTTACACGGCCTCTATGCTCCTCATGGTGTTCTTTTTTGTATGCTACGCCGCGGTTGACGTTATGTTTGTTATCGCGGGCGCGGATACGTTTTCGATGACCGAACTGATCATAGCCGCGGTCTTTGTCTTTGGCGCGGTTTTCGTTTATACGATGATTACGATGCTCAAACACATGTCCGCCGCAATTTCCAAAAAGACCGGCGAAATTATTACGACCCTCGTGAACGCTATAGAGGCGAAAGACCAGTATACGCGGGGACATTCGGTTCACGTCGCGGATGTCACCAAACTCATATATGACCACCTGCCCGACGGGGCGAAAAAGAAAATCAGCCGGGCGATATTGATGGACGCCGCTATCCTGCACGACATCGGAAAAATAGGAATCCCCGACAGCGTCCTCAATAAAATAGAACAGCTTACGCCGGAGGAGCGGCATTTGATAGAACAGCACGCGGTGCTGGGGAAGAAAATTCTTGAACAGACGAGCTACCAGTCCATCGGAGAGATAGTTTACTGCCACCATGAACGCGTAGACGGCAAGGGATATTTCAATATACCGGCGGAGAAGATACCGCTTGAATCTAGAATCATAGCCGTAGCCGATACCTTCTCGGCGCTTTGCACAGATAGGATATACAGGCCTCGGAAAAGTTACGAAGACGCTATGCAGATTATCCAAGAGGTGGCGGGGACGCAGCTTGACGATGATATTGTCAAGACGTTTTGCGACATTCCGAAGAAGGAGCTTGAGGATATTGTGTTTCAGCCGACTAGTTGAGGGGGGGATTTTTCCCCCCCCGGATTCTTATAAGCGTTTGCGTCTGAGCGGTTACTGATTTTCTAAATCATTTCTTAACTTATTGGCACGCTTAGGCAAAGATTCTTTTAACTCTTTGACATATTTGTCCGTTCCCCAAGTACCAGGATTTCGCATTTCTGCTTTATCAATCAACGCGCTGTATTTGTCTATCTTTGCACTCAACCGTTGGCTTTGGAATTGATCATTCAGAAATTGGTTGCCGAGTTGCGCGTAGCGGTTCCCGAAAACGGATGCCGTAAGTTTGAACAGCGGGTCGCAGTTTGGCGCTGTGATATAGTCGTTTTTAACCTTGCGCGGTCCGCAATTTGACGTAGGCACGTTCCAATTCGGCACGTTTCCTTCACCATAGATGGGGTCGAGGTATGTTGGATAATCCCAAGCCCAAAATGTTTGATCCATGTCCCACGGGATAATCCAAATTTTCCCATCGGCGTTTTCCTCTTCGTAAAAATAATAGTTATGGTTGTTTGACCACTGTTGTCCCGTTGCATCACTGTACCATGTTCTGGCGCCGTCCCAATGGTTGATGGCTACTTCTGTCGCCAAGTAGCGCAGGAAATAGTCAAAATCCATAAATGGAGCGAGTTTTTGCGCAAAGTTCTCCTTGGTTGATGTCGCAATCGCGTTGTAATACTCTACCATCCTCTGTGTGTTGGGATTCTCTTCATTTGTTTTTAGGCCACTCCCATCTCCATCCCAGCCGCCGTCCACGTAGTAACCGGCATCGGCGGATTTCGGCCAAACTTCTTTGTAAAGATTGCCGTTCCCGCGTCCGGGGCCACGCCATCTCGAGTCGGTAAACCTGCCGTCAGGTTCTTCCACCACCACGAAAAGCCCCATAAGTCTATCGTTGACATATACATTGGCGTACGATGTTCGCGAAGCGGGGATTCCCATCTCTCTGAACAATTCATACGCGAGCATATCGTGCATTTTTGTGGGGTCCTGTTTCATTGCGTGCAAACAAAGTTTCTTCATTTTGTAAAACCGTTTATCCTTATCATACTCCGTAAATTTTATCTTATAGGATATTTTGGGGCACTTATCGACGGGTTTAGTGGTGTCGCCATTAGGGAAAAAACATCTCGGAAGAGAATAATTCGATCCCTTATATCTTAGCCCCACTTCTCCGACATCTTCACTCTCGCCGTCCTCGCCATGCACGAATTTCAAATCAGCCCGCACAAATTTTTCCCTCCACCCCTCAGTATCCAACGTTGTCGAATCTTCTTTACTGAGAGTAAAGCGGTATTCACGTATTTTCGACTGATCGAAAACAAAACTCCTCGGATCCGCTTCAAGTTGAACGTTCATGTTGGCGCTTGGAGTGTCTTCGTCTTTCGGATAGTAGTCGTCGTGACGAAAGATGAGTTTTGCCGGAGTTGCGCTGACCTGCGCCGATTTAGAGAGGCGCGTATTGTCGCCGGAGAACGTCGTTGAACCAAAGACAACAGAGGCCGTCGCCTGATTAGACACGACTACCCGCGCTTTTCCGCGTAGACCATGTTCCCCGCGCAATTCAAGCAGGTAGGTTCCTTTCGCCAAAGAGGGCACTTCCAGAACCCTCGAGCGCGGAACCTTCCCGCCGAAAACCCGTTTGCCGTTAATAGTGTAAATAGACACGGAGTTTACCCCCGGGGCGGAGCGCAAATCAAGCGTGCGTTTGCCGAAATTCCACCGCGCCTTTGTCGGCGCGTTATTGGACGCTGACAGCACGGAGCCGATAGAAGTAGTCGGAAGGTTAATGGTAAAACGGCCGTTTGCGTCGGTGCGGGTGTAATACTCCGAATAACCCACCGAAACGAGAACACCTTCCACCGGGTCTTCGGTTGCTTGATCGACCACGGTCCCGCTGTATTGTTGTGCGCCGCTCGCCAAAAACGCGCAGCTTAGAACAAAACCTACGATACAACGCAGACTTATTTTGGAGCATTTCATAAGAAGTTCCCCCTTCTTTTTGTAGAAAATGGTGAAAATAGGCCGTCTTCCCCCGTGGAAAGCGGGGTAAATTCGACCCAAAAGTAGATTTTCGGAGATTTGGAAAGGATAAACCGCCGGTTTAGCGGAATTTTGCCTAAAAGATGATTGGCACGTAATTTGCTGGGGGGGGGGGGGCAATTTTTTGCTCGAAAGCGTACTATGGTCAGCCATACCGGTCTCTCCTGAGATTAAACAAGTTAGTCTAAACTAACCCCCCCTAGGACGGTCAAAAACGCCTCACCCGCCGTCCACCGCCATCTGTACTATTATAGTATAAAAGCAGTCAAAAATCAATAGAAAAATGATTTTTTTTCAAATAATCGCCCCAAATCCCCCCGAACACCCCCAAAACGCCTCAAAAACGCGGTTTTTGGGCAGTCTAGTCTAACGGCTAATAGACAAACTCAATGTCGTCCACCTGCAAATACCCGACATCCGTAGCGACCGACAAGAACCCGTCGCTGTCGCACCGCGCGCTGGGCGAGAAGATTAGCGTTCTGACCGTTTTCAGTATCTCGGCCTTGATGTCCGGCTTAACCTCCGCCCAACTTGGGTACGCGATCTCCGACATTTTCAGGATGACCGTCTTTGTTTGGGCGGGTACCGAAAATTCCCAGCCGTAGTCGCTGCTTGCGCCGTGTTTTTGGTACACGTCCCAATTGCCGAGTGAGATTCTCCAGTTTCTTGCCTTGTCGCTGCGAAGGGTGACGCGGATTTCCTTTAGGTTCGTCAGGTTTGCTGCTTGTTCAAATTCCGGCTGGAAGTTGCCCCAAACGTCCCATGCTTTGGGGTTGTTAGTCTCCTTGAAGGTGAAATCGAAACGCATATCCGCCGTGCCGGAGAGCGGGTCTTTTTTGTTGTGCGTGACGGAGCCTTCGCTGTTGTCGGAAAAATATTTCTGCATCCAATACATATTGTCGGAGGCGAGCGTAAATTCAAAGTTATTTACCTGTGTGGGGCTTAGATACCTATTGGAGCTTATATCCGATTTTATGGAATGTATGTGGTTTGAGAATTTTGTGACAAGGTCGGGCATATACAATACAAGCGTGTTTACGTCGTTTGTCCAAGATGCGCCGTTGATGGCCGGGTCTCGCTGTACGGACTCCGCGATCAACTGTTTGTGGGTGTTTATCTTGTCAACCAACCGTTGGGTTACGAACAGTTCTCTCAGAAACCGCTCGCCGAATTTAACGAAGCGGTTCCAGAAGACGGAGGCCATGAGTTTGGTCAGTTTGTCGCAATTGGGCGGCCTTATAAATTCGCCGTTCCAAGTAGGGTGTCCGCCGCAGTGCGTGGGGGTTTCGTTCCACTGCGGGACTTTGGCGGTTTCAAAGTAGGGGTCTATTTCCCAGAAAGTATTGTCCATGTCCCAAGGGACAAGCCAGATTTTCCCGCCGGCGTTTTCCTCCTCGTAAAAATAATAGTTATGGTTGCTCGCCCATTTTAGCGCGGTTTGGTCGCTGTACCACGATCTGACGCCGTCCCAATTGTGGATTGCCACGTCCACCGCCATGTAGCGCAGAAAGTGGTCGAAATCCATGTACGGGGAGAGATTTTGCTCAAAGGTTTGTTCGTTTGATTCCTGAATCGCGTTGTAATATGAGATCATTCTCTGCACATCAGGATTGTCCTCAGGGTCGTCATTGGTCTTGAGGCCCTCCATGTAGTAACTTGTTTTGTTGGAGGTAGGCCATTTCTCCTTATAAAGATTGCCGTCGCCATAGTCGGGCCATCTCGATTTGGTAAACCTGCCGTCAATATCTTCCACCGCCAAAAAAAGCCCTATCAGGCGATTATTGACGTATACATTGGCGTACGATGTTCTCGGAGCGTGGATTCCCATATCCCTATACAGTTCGTAAGCGAGCATATCGCGCATCTTCGTGTTGTCGCCGGTTAGCGCGTGCAGATTAATTTTCTTCATGCCGTAAAATCGCGTTTTAGGATTATATTGCGTAAATTTCACCTTATAGGATATTTTGGCGCATGTCTTATTGGGTGGACCTTTAGAGATGTCGCCGTTAGGGAAAAAACATCTCGGAAGGGTGTATCCCGACCCCTTATAGCGAAGCCCTATCTCCCCGTAAGACGCACCCTCGAATGTCATATTCGCTGACACATACTCTTCTTTCCATCCCTCGCTGTCCAACTTCGCCGAATCTACGGCGCCGATAGTAAAGCGGTATTCGCGTATTTTTGATTGGTCGAAAACAAAACTTCTCTCGTCCGGTTTGAGAGAAACGTTTATATCGGCGGTAGGGGCATCTACGTTGATATCTTTAGGATAGTAGCCGTCGTGACGGAAAATGAGCCGCTCCAGGGATGATGATGTTTGCGTAGACTTAGTGAGACGCGGAGCGCTGCCGGTGGGTGTCGCGGAGCGGAAGGCGAAGGAAGAGGCCGCTTGGTTTGACAGGACTACACGGGCGCTGCCGCGCAACCCATGTTCGCCGCGTAGATCAAGCAGGTAAGTTCCTTTAGCCAAAGATGGTACCTCAAGAATCCGCGAGGACGGAACGAGGCCGTTAAAGACTCTTTTGCCGTTAACGGTGTAGATGGATACGGAATTTACATCAGGAGCGGAACGTAAATCAATCGCTCGCTTGCGAAAATTCCATCGCGCCCTCACTGACCGTGTTTTTGACGCGGGGTGTGCGGAGATTATGGACGTTGTCGAAATGGTGAATTTGCCGTCGCTGTCGGTGCGGGCGTAGAACTCGGAGTGTCCCAATGAAACCAAAACATCTTTTATCGGATTCCCGTTTGATTGGTTGACCACGGTGCCGCTGTACTCTTGCGCCGTTATCGAAAAAGCGCAGCATAGAACAAAAGCTATGAAAAAGAGTTGATGTTTTGGGGATGTTTTCATAAAACGCCAGCCCTTCGTTAAAGTAAAAACCATTAAAATAAGATTTTTTCCACATCAAATCGCGCCTCGTGCCTGTCCGACGGCGCGGCGTCGGCCGCCGGATAACCGATGGGCAGCATCGCCACGGGGACGAAGTTCTCCGGCAGGGCGAAGAGTTTGGCGGTCTTCGCGACATCGAATTTCATCACCCAGCAGCTGCCCAGCCCGGCGTCTTTGGCGGCCAGCATCAGGTGGGTGGTCACTATGCCCGCGTCTATGGCGCCGCTGGTCAGTGCGCTGTTTTCGGGGTGCCGCCAGCAGACGGTCTTGTCGTAGCAGACTAGCAGCACCGTAGGCGCTCCGAAGCGGCAAGGGGTGCACTCATCGGCTTTGGCCAGGTCGGCGGGGTCGGAGATGACCTTTATCCGTTGCGGCTGGTTGTTGCAGGCCGTGGGCGCCAAACGTGCGGCGGAGAGCACCTTCGACAGCTTTTCGGGCTCGATGGGCCTTGGGCAGAAACTGCGCACGGAGTAACGTTCGGCGGCCAGGTCGAGGAACGCGGTCATGGCTTTGATCCTTTGTTGAGGTATGAACGGAGAGCGGGGGCGATCTTTTCGTCCCTTTATTAATTTACATAATTTTTCACACGAAGTCAATAAAATTTATTACATTTTTCCGCCGGCTTTGACTTTACCGTTCTTATAAAGTATTTTTAACAAATGGAACGTCTCGAAGGTACAATCGAAAGCATCGCCTACCAAAACGACGACACCGGCTACTGCGTTATGCGCCTCTCCTCCGCCGCGGGGCCTTGCACCTGCGTGGGCGGGGCGCCTGCCGTACGCGTCGGGATGAGCGTGGCCCTCGAAGGCGTCTGGGTGCAGCACAAGCGTTTCGGGCGGCAGTTCGCCTTCGAGCGTTACGACATCGTCCGGCCAACCACGGCGGAGGGCGTAGTCCATCTCCTCGAATCCGGCCTCATCAGCAACATCGGTTCCAAGCGGGCACGGCTCATCGTCGAGAAGTTCGGGGTTGATACGTTGGATATACTCGACAACAGCCCGGACAGGCTCTCCGAGATTCCCGGTATCGGCAGGAGGACGCTTCGCAAAATAAAGGACTCTTGGGAGCAGCAGCGGCACGTCCGCGATCTCGTGCTCTTCCTTCAAGAGTACGGCATCTCGGCGGCCACGGCAAACCGCCTCTACAAGGTCTACGGGGACAAGGCCAAGATGCGTATATGCGAAAATCCGTACTCGCTTATAGATGATATATGGGGGATCGGCTTTGTCAAGGCCGACGCCATTGCGGTCAAGATCGGTTTCGCCGCCGACTCCTACAAAAGGATAAAGGCGGGGCTGATCTACGCCCTGCAAAACGCGGCGACGGCGGGACACACTTATCTCCCCAAAGCGGAGATAGAAATGATAGCGGCGGAGCTTCTCGGAGTGACTTCCGAACAGATTCTCTATACGCTTGACCATTGCGTTAATCAAGACTATCTCATTTGTAAAGATGAGTGCGTCTACCTGCCCTATCTATACGCCGCCGAAAGCGGTGTGGCGCAGCGCCTGTCGGAACGGATTCGCGGCGGAGTCAGCGGTGGAGAGCGTTCCATAAGTGACAAAGAGATCAATGAATTTATCGCCAAATACGAGAAGAGAACCGGTTGGATAGGCGCGCCGGAGCAGCTTGAGGCCGTCCGTCGCGCCGCCGAGAGCGGCATCTTCATCCTCACCGGCGGCCCCGGAACCGGAAAGACCACCGTTTTGCAGGTGATAGTGGCGTTATTCATGGAGATGGGGCTTAAAGTGGAGCTTGCCGCCCCGACCGGACGCGCCGCCGCACGTATGGGTTCCATCTCCGGCATAGCCGCCCGCACCATACACCGTCTGCTCGAATTCAAACCCGGCGGCAAAGAGGGCGGCTTCACCTTCCAACGTTGCGAAACAAATCCCGTAAACGCCGATGTCATAATCCTCGATGAGGTTTCTATGGTCGATATTCTGTTGATGAGAAGCTTCATCGCGGCCGTCAAGAACGAGACCAAGCTCATATTGGTAGGCGACAGCAACCAGCTGCCGTCGGTCGGCCCCGGCAACGTGCTCGCCGACCTCATCTCCAGCCCCCGCATCCCGCACGTGGAATTAAAACGCGTCTTCCGCCAATCCGCCATGAGCCGCATAGTCACCGCCGCCCACGAAATTATATGCGGCGACACGCCGGAATTCTCAAATTCCGCCGCCGACAACTGCTTCCTAATGACCGAAAACGATCCTGAAAAGTGTTTGGAAACCATAGTAGATTTAGTTTGCCGCCGCTTGCCGGCGCGCTACGGGCTTGATCCGATGGCCGACATACAGGTGCTATCGCCCATGCACCGCGGAACGCTCGGCACAATAAGCCTAAACGCTGCGTTGCAAAGCGCCCTGAACAAAAGCGACAAGAAAGTCCGCATAGGCCAAAACACGTTCATGCTGGGCGACAGGGTCATTCAAGCCAAGAACAACTACGAGGCCGGCGTCTTCAACGGTGACATCGGCTTCATAACGGAGATAAACGACGGCAAAGTGGCAATAGCCTTCGATAAAACGCCGGCAGTCTACGAGGAACGCGACCTGGACCAGATCATCCCCGGCTACTGCATAAGCATCCACAAAAGCCAAGGTTCGGAGTTTAGGGCGGTGGTGATCCCGGTCTCCACGCAGCACTTCATAATGCTGCAGAGAAACCTGATCTACACAGGCCTCACGCGGGCGAAGGAGCTATGCGTATTCATCGGCTCGCGCAGGGCGCTGGGTATGGCTGTGCAGAACGACAAAGCTTTGACGCGGAATTCTCGGTTGACTTTGGGGTTGATGTAGAGGCTGATTCGGAATTGTTTTTTTAATCCTAATTCAGATAGTGTTTTCAGAACTCAAACTCCGCCACATCTATATAATCGTCATCGGTTTCTTTCTTTACCTTTGACAACTGCAAACACACGATTCTGCGTTTTTCATCTTTGCCGGCGTATTTTGTGTAGATTTCCGCCATAACGGTCGCCGGCCCGTCCTCGGTAACTTTGGTGTCGCCGAAATAATTGACATAGACCTGATATTTTCCCGGCATCGCTTTTTTCAAAACGAATTGTTCCGGCCCGTAACCGCCTTTAACATCGGCGTTTAAGCGTCCGCCGATCTCGGTTTTGCGGTTGCCGTAGTAGCAATCTTCGTCGTTCGGGTCGTGCACGAGCAGGTCGATGTCTGTGTTGTTCATGTTCCAATTTATAACCACGCGGATATCGACGGGAGTGTTAATTATCAGGCGTTTGTCGATTTTTGACGTGTTCAATTTCACGTTTTTGGCGATCAAACGATTCATTTCCATGATTACAACCTTTTCCATTCCGCTGCCACCTTCCCGGTTTTCTACATCTTCGGAATATTGCTTTGTCAGGAGTTCATAGAGCGAGTCGAGCGCCGCCTGCTCCTCTCCGTTGTCGGCTAGGGCTAAAGCGTAGTCGCGGTAGCTTTGCGGTTCCATAGGACGCCACCGGACCACCTTTCGGCATACAAACTTTTCCAGCGCGTACTCGCCGTACTCTTTAAACCGATAGCCGAGCAGTCGGTAGAGGGAGGCGTTTTCAAGCTCTAAATCGGCGATAGATGTGAGTACGAGAATCGCGAGTTTTTTGTCGTTGCGCGTATAAAACCAATCCGCGATGTCAAAATAGAAGGTCGGCGAATTACCGTAATCATCACGTAGTTTTAGATAGAGTTGATAATCTTCCGCGATTTTTCCGGTCAATTTTTTCAGATAATCATTATCGCTTCTAATCGGTTTGACGGTAATGGTCGGTGATGAATCCTCAAATAAATGATTTATTCCTCCTCCTCCGCTACTTTCAGCGAATCCCGATCCATACGCGGCCGAGTATCCTCTTGCAGCCTTGTGTCTATGGCTTGCGCCGCCGCTTTCGCGGTTGGCAGATTTTTTGAGCGCAAAATCTTTATTCCACCATTTTTTTATCTTCTTTGCCGCTTTCACCGTCCGTTTGAGTCTAAGAGGTTCCATATCGTTCGGTTCATCTTCCTGTTCCTCTTCAAAACTCTTTTCTTCACTCATATATTCCGCCAGATACTCCTCTCGCAATTCGGCGGGCGGCGTAATCTTGTAGTGAATGTAATCGTCGATTGTTTCAAGCACAATAAGCGATGTGTTTCGCGTAACAATGCCGAATTGCTGACCGATATTCATAAGTTCGTCGCGGTTCTTATCGTAATTTAAATCAAGTTCGGCGATCTTCTTCTGCGCCCAAAGTTTATGCGCATATCTATGTTTACCGGCGTTCTTAGCGTCCAATTTTATCTTGATCCGTTTTTCAACCCTATTGCCGAAACCGAAAAGCAAAGTTACTTCGGCATCGTCTTTTTCAGCGATACCGGAGAGTGAAAAATTGCCGTGGATAGGGAGCGCGATACTCGGATATACCTCTCGCAGCTCTTTTCCGTAGATTGCTCTCAGAAATTGCGGCGTTTCGTTCAACAATTCGTTTTTTAATTGAGCGGAAGAGAGAGCGTTGATATTTATAAATTTACCATTAGTTTTACCGGCAATCAATCTCATCGCGCTGTAATCGGCATTTACTGAAGAGACGAGGCAATGAATAGGACGCTTCGCCGGAGTATTCTGTATGAAATCAACATCGCTCAATGTTGAAATCCCGTCTGAAAAGAATAAAATTTCTTTTCCGGCAATGGTGTTCAGGTTGATTTTTGAAAAATCGGTTCCGCCGTCAAAAACCGCTTTCTCCAAAATATCTTTTAATCCGTCCCACTTTCCGTTACGAACCCTATATTCACCGTTAGCCGTGCCTTTATTATTCATTTTTGTTAACGTGTTGTTCAAAAAATAGAGATGGACGTTAGCATGTTTTTTTTCGGCGAAGATAATATCCAATATCTCCGTTTCACGTTTTAAGTCGCGTTGCGAGCCGCTGAGCGACACGTCCCAAATGATTGCCAGATCGTCAGCCCAATGTTTTTTATGAGTTTTCAATTTTGGCGCTACAGACGCGAAGAAATAGTAACTTCCCTGAGCCGGTTGCATCATAACCTGCGGAATGTCTGTCGGCACGGGTAAGGCGAAATTCAGCATACGGGTCGGGCGGTAATTTTTGCGGGTAAACGCCGCGACATAATTTTCGTCCGCTCTGTCAAAAATAAGTTCCGTAGCGGAATCGGGTACGATAGGTTTAAGGCTGTTCTTCCAAACGGTCGCCTTTACGGTAAAATTTTCGATCTTGTCGGGATAGGCCATCGGCAGCCGGTAACGCAGCAAATCGTCTTCGAGCGACAACTCCTCCTCGTAGCCTATTGCGATTGTGCGTACCCCGTTGGCTGGAATGGGGTATATGCGTGTGCGGAAATTGTTGCCCTCCACCCTTTCGAGCAATCCGGGGTCGACCTGCCGCTGTTCTATTTCCTCGAAAATCTCCGTCCCTCTCGCCTTTTCCACCGGCACGGCCTCCCGCATCTTGCCGTTAATATCCAACGCATAGTAGGTAACGGTGCGCCCATCGGGTAGCGGAAAGGTCAGTTCGCCCTCCAAAGTACGGTAGGTCTTGTTTTTGAAGACCATAGTGTAACGTGTGGACGCGATATTTCCGGTTACCTCCACCTGAATATCAAGCGATTGCAGGTAAACATCAGGAATTGTCTTCCCCTTGATTTTCAGGACAGGTGTTTCGGCGATTGATAGACCAAACGCCACCCACAGAATTACTGTCGCAGTAACGATTAGGCGTGATTTTTGTGAGTTCATAAAATAGCTTCACCCTTCCCGTGTTTTAAATCCTATAATCCTTTTAATCCTACAAATCCTAGTTCAGACAGTGTTTTAATCCTAATCAATATTCAACCTCCGCCACCAATACCGTCCTGTCTCTTGACATTTGCAAGCATATAATCCGCCGCTGTTCTCTCTTGTCGGCGTACTTTGTGTATATTTCCGCCATGACGGTAGTCGGCCCCGCGTCGATGAATTGGCGGTCTCCGCTGTATTGGATAAAGATTTGGTACTTCCCCTTTATCGCGTTCTTCAGAAGGAATTGCTCCGGCCCGTAGCCGCTTATATTATCGGCGCTTATGCGTCCGCCTATCGTCGTTTCGCGGTTGCGTGAATAGTAAGAATTAAAATTATAACACTCTTCATCGTTCGGGTCGTTCACGCGGAGGTTTATGTTCGTATTGTTCATGTTCCAATTTATAACCACGCGGATATCGACCGGAACGTTTATTATCATATTTGTGTCAAGCCTTGACGTGTTAAGGTTCGCGTTTTGGGCAATCAACCGGTTTATTTCCGTGACGACTACCTCATCTATCCCCGGGTTGCGGCGGAGGATGTTTTGCGAGTAGGTTCTTGCGAGCAGGGAGTAGAGCGAATCGAGCGCCGTCTGCGCGTTTCCGTTGTCGGCGAGCGCGAGTGCGTAGTCGCGGTAGCTCTGCGGTTCCATAGGCCGCCACTGGATTACCTTTTGGCAGACAAACGCCTCCAGAGCGTACTCGCCGTACTCTTTAAGCCGGTAGGCTAACATTCTGTACAGCGCGGCGTCTTCGAGCGCCAATTCGGCGATGGAGGTGAGCACGCGGAGCGCTCTTTTCTTGTCGCCGTGGGAGTGGAACCAATTCGCGAAATCAAAATAAAAGCCGGGCGATGAGGCGTAGTCCGCCCTTCGTTTTATATACAGCAGATAGTCCTCCGCCATTTTCCCGGTCAAATCGCTCAAGTAGGTTTTGGTAGTGGGGCCGATCGGCCCGCCAGGTCCCAAAACTTCCTGCCCGTAGCGCTTGATGTGATCTTTGAAACTGCGGTCAAGGAAAATCGGATCGGCGTTGGGGTCGTCAATGTCAACGATGTAGGTCGGCGTGGGGTTGTCTAAGTATCCCATAACCTCGGCGGCCTCGAAAGCCATTGACTTTTTGGCGCGGTTCTTCTCGTCGTCTTTTTTAGCAGGTTGCGTTTGCGTGGAACTTGCCGTATTAGATGTCGGCTTATCTTTCGCGGTGACCGGTTCTTTATTCTGCGATGGTGTTGACGCGTTACTTTGTGATGATGTCCGCTCATTATTTTGTGATGAAACTTGTTTGTCATCTTTGGATGAAGTCGATACATTACTCTGTCGTGATGATGTCTGCTTATTATCTTTGGATGAGGTCGACACTTTATTCTGTTGTGATGATACTAGATTGCTGCCTTGGGATGATACCGACCCGTTACTCTGCGATGATGTCGGCGCATTGCTTTGCGATGACATCGGCACAATACCATACGCAGCTGTCCGCGTAATTTTCTTTATGATGCGCGGGAGCGGCGTTGATGGTTCTGCGCTCTTTGCTCCGGAACTGCCGGTATCCGGCACAGGATACTTGGGTATTTTAGGCGAGAAATCTGTATCCCACCATTTTTTTACAACAGCGGCCGCATACGACGCATCCTTTAGCAGATTGCGGTCGCGTCTTTGTTCGACACCCTTTTTTTGCCATTGCAGATAGTTTTCGTATAAATCGGGATCGGTAGCAGGCGGCGCAATATCGTAGAGCAGGTAATCGTTTGCGGTTTCAAGCACAAGGAGCGACGTGTTTCTTGTGACAATGCCGAATTGCTGTCCGTGTTCCGTAAGTTCGGCGCGGTTTTTCTCGTAGGTCAAATCAAGTTCGGCTATCTTCTTCTGCGCCCAAAGTTTATGCGCCTTTACCTGATTGTCCGCCGTTTTCGCGTCTAACGTTACCTTTATCCGCTTTTCAACCTTATTGCCGAAACCGAAGAGCAAAGTCAATACGGCGTTGTTTGTATCGGAGATACCCGCTATAGAAAAATTGCCTTGAATAGGCGTGGCGATACTCGGATATACCTCGCGTACGGATTTCCCGTGCTCAGTTCCCAGAAACCGCAGAGTTTCGTTCAATAATTCACTCTTTAATTCCGCGGAAGAAACGGCGTTGAGATTCACAAACTTGCCTTTTGTTTTGCCGGAAATCAATCTCATAGCGCTGTAATCGGCTTGCGCGGAAGAGACGACGCAATGAATGGGACGCTTCATGTTGGTATCGATGTCTTTTATGAAATCGGCATCGCTAAGCGTTGAGATTCCGTCGGAAAAAAACAGAATCTCGTTTCCGGGAATAGCGCTCAAGTTGATCTTTGAAAAATCGGTGCCGCCGTCGAAAACCGCTTTCTCCAAAACCCCTCTTAATCTGTCCCACTTCCCGTCGCTAACCGTAAATTCGCCGTTTGCCGTGTTTTTATTGACCATTTTATATAATGTATTGTTCAAAAAGTAAAGATAAACATTGGCGTTTTTCTTTTCGGCAAAGATGACGCCCAACGCCTCTATCTCACGTTTTAGGTCGCGTTGCGTGCCGCTGAGCGATACGTCCCAAATAATAGCCAATTCGTTATCCCATTGCTTTTTGCGCGTTTCCGTTGCAGGCGCGACCGACGCGAAAAAGTAATAGCTCCCTTGCGCCGGCTGCATCAGAATCTGCGGGATGTCGGGCGGCGCGGGCAGCGCGAAGTTCAACGCGCGTGCAGGGCGGTAATTCGCGCGGGCAAACGAGGCGACATGGTTCTCGCCCGCTTTGTCAAAAAGAAGTTCTTCATCGGACTTGGGTACGATAGGTTGAACGCCGCACCTCCAAGCAATCGCCTTTACAGAAAACTGTTCGATCGGGTTGGTATAGGCCATAGGCAGCCGGTATCGCAGCAACTCCTTTTCGAGCGTCAACTCCTCCTCGTAACCGATTGAGATTTTACGTGTCCCGCCGGCCGGAATAGGGTAGATGCGCGTACGGAAGTTGTTGCCCTCAACCCTTTCGATTAGACCGGGGTCTACCTGCCGCTGCTCTATCTCCTCAAAAACCTGCGCAGCCTTCGCCTTTTCCACCGGCACGGCGTCGCGCATCCTGCCGTTGATGTCCAACGCGTAATAGGTTACGCTGCGTCCTTCGGGTAGCGGAAAGGTCAGTTCGCCCTCCAAAGTGCGGTTGGTCTTATTCTTGAAGACCATAGTATAGCGTGTGGACGCGATATTCCCGGCTACCTCCACTTGAATATCAAGCGATTGCAGGTAGACGTCGGGACTCTCCTTCCCGCCGATTCTTAACGTCGGCGGTTCGGCCATCGAAAATCCAAACGCCGCAAACAGAATTACCGTCGATACGACGATTAAACGTGATTTTTGTGAGTTCATAAAAACAATCCTTTCCTTTCATTAAAAAAGTCAAAATCAAAATAATTAAAATCAAATTCATTTTATGGGGACGGGGCTCCGCCCCGTAACGCCCCGCGTTATAGCCCCCCCTGCCGTCCCCCCAAAATCGTAAAATATATAGCCGGAAAAGAACCCGTCTATATATTTTACGGGGGGACGTTTTAAAACAAGCGCCGCTTCGCGTCGCAGTACGTCAACACATTCTTTTTTATCCTAGTCAAAAGTTAAATTCCGCAATATTCACATATTTATCGTCACGCTTACTATCTCTTTTATTTGATTTTGACAATTGCAGGCACACGATTCTGTATTGTTCGTTCTTCCCGGCGTATTTTATGTATATTTCCGCCATAACGGTCGACGGACCGGCATTGGTAACTTGGCGGTCGCCGAAGTAATTGACCTGAACGCGGTATTTTCCTTTTATCGCTTTTTTCAAAAGGAATTGCTCCGGCCCGTAACCGCCGGTATTGTCGGCGCTTATACGTCCGCCGATCTCGGTTTCGCGGCGTCCGAAGTAACACTCTTGATTATTCGGGTCTTTTACGTGCAGGTCAATGTCGGTGTTGTCCATACTCCAGTTTATAACCACGCGAATATCAATAGGAATGTCGATTAATAGGCGTTTGTCGATTTTTGATTTATTCAAGTCCGGGTTTTGGGCGATCAAGCGATTTATTTCCATGAGTATAACTTCTTCTATTCCTTCGCTACGTTTGATGATATGTTCCGAAAAACTCTTTGTCAGCACTCCGTAGAGCGAGTCGAGCGCGGCCTGTGTCTCTCCGTTGTCGGCGAGGGCCAAGGCGTAGTCGCGGTAGCTTTGCGGTTCCATTGGCCGCCATTGGATCACTTTTTTACAGACAAACTTTTCTAGAATGTACTCGCCGTACTCTTTAAACCGATAACCAAGCAATCGATATAATGAGGCGTTTTCGAGTTCCAAATCGGCGATAGAGGTGAGTATTCGGATCGCGGTTTTTTTGTCGCCGTGTCTATAGAACCAATTGGCCATATCAAAATAGAACGCCGGTCCATCGGCGTAATCGTCCCGTAGTTTTAGATAGAGTTGATAATCTTCCGCGCTCTTTCCGGTCAATTCTTTCATATAAACATTATCGTTTTTAATCGAGTCGAGGGTAATGGTCGGCCACGCGCTTGCGCGTTTCGCTGCGGCGCGACGGGACGATAAACTGTCGGCCACTCTGTTTGACCTTGACTCGGATACTATGAGCGAACCGTGATGTCTTATTGCGATGCTTCCGCCGGCTCCGCCCATTAATCCGCCCAACATATCGTCTACCCCTCCGCCGCCTCCGCCGAATCCCGACCCGTACCCCGATCCGTACCCTATGCCGCTGACGCCTCTGCGCCTCCGACCCGTGCTGTCGGCATACTCTTCGTCATCCTCATCATCCTCGTAATCCTCTAAAGATATACCCGACGGAATAGGATATTTAGGTTGTTTAGGCGAAAAATCGGCGTCCAGCCAATCTATTATAGTATCGGCCGCCGCCAACGCCCTCTCGAACATATTGTGTTCCCTCTCGCGAGCCAGTTTCTCCGATTTTTTCTGCGCGCGCAGATATTCCTCCAGCAGTTCGGCGGGCGGTGTAATATTATAGCGGATATAGTCGTTAAGGGTTTCAAGCACAATGAGCGAGGTGCTTCGCGTGACAATGCCGAATCGCTGACCCAGTTCCGTGAGTTCGGCGCGGTTCTTTTCGTAGTTTAAATCAAGTTCGGCAATTTTCTTCTGCGCCCAAAGTTTATGCGCGTTTCCTTGTTCGTCCGCCGTTTTCGCGTTTAATTTCAATTTGAATCTCTTTTTAACCTTGTTGCCGAAACCGAAAAGCAGAGTCACTTCGGCGTTGTTTGCGTCGGAAATACCGGCTAGCGAAAAATTGCCGTGAACAGGGCTTGCGATACTCGGATATGTCTCGCGTACGGATTTTCCGTGTTCCGTACCCAAAAATTGCAGCGTTTCATTCACCAATTCGTCTTTTAATTGCGCGGAAGAGAGGGCGTTGATATTCACAAATTTACCCGTCGTGCGGCCGGCAATCAATTTCATCGCGCTGTAATCGGCTTTCGCGGAAGAGACGACGCAATATATGGGACGCTTTGTCTTTGCATCTTTTAAGAAATCCGCGTCGCTCAATGTTGAAATTCCGTCTGAAAAGAATAAAATCTCGCTTCCGGCAATCTCGTTTAAATTGATTTGTGAAAAGTCGGTGCCGCCGTCAAATACCGCCTTATCCAAAATATTCCTCAATCCGTCCCATTTCCCGTTACGGATTTTATATTTGCCGTTGGCCGCGCTATTCTCGGTTATTTTGGTCAGCGTGTTATTCAAGAAATAGAGATGTACATTTGTGTTTTTCTTTTGGGCGAAGATGATATCCAATACCTCCATTTCGCTTTTTAAGTCGCGTTGAGAGCCGCTGAGCGATACGTCCCAGATGATCGTCAAATCGCTACCCCAGCATTTTTTGCGCGTTTTCATCTTGGGCGCGACAGACGCGAAAAAGTAGTAACTACCCTGCGCCGGTTGCATAATGACGCGCGGAATGTCTATAGGCGTAGGCAACGCGAAATCCAGCGTGCCGGCAGGGCGGTAATTTTTACGGGCGAACGTCGCGGTATAATTTTCATTAACCCTGTCAAAAAGAAGTTTCTCGGCGGATTCGGTGACGATAGGTTTAAGGCCGCTCTTCCAAACGGTCGCCTTTACGGAGAAGTTTTCTATAATGTTGGGGTAGTCCGTTTGCAGCCGGTAACGCAGCGACTCGTTCTCAAGCGACAGTTCTTCCTCGTAACCGATTGAAACGGTGCGTGTCCCCCCGTTGGCCGGAATGGGGTAGATGCGCATACGGAAGTTGTTGCCCTCTACCCGTTCGAGTATTCCGGGGTCGACCTGCCGCCGTTCAATTTCCTCAAAAACCCTCGCCGCTTTCTCCTTGTCCACAGGTACCGCTTCCCGCATCTTGCCGTTGATGTCCAGCGCGTAATAGGTCACGGCGCACCCGTCGGGCAGCGGGAAGATCAGATAGCCTTCCAAGATGCGGTCGGTTTTGTTCTTGAAGACCATCGTATGCCGCGTGGCGGCGATGCTTCCCGTTACCTCCACTTGAATATCAAGCGATTGCAGGTAAACGTCGGGATCTTCTTTCCCGTTGACTCGTAGAACGGGCGGCGCGGCGATTGATGAACCAATCGCCGCAAAAAGAATTGCTGTCGCCACGATGATTAAACGCGGTTTTGGTGATTTCATAAAATCTGTTCATCCTTTTAATTAGTTTTTTATCCTATAATCCTTTTAATCCTAAAAATCCTAATTCGGACAGTGTTTCAAAAATCAAATTCAGCGACATCAACATACTTCCCGTCCATTTTTTTTACCGCGTTTGACATCTGCAAGCATACGACTTTGCGATGCTCGGTCTTGTCGGCGTACTTTGTGTAAATTTCCGCCATGACGGTCGCCGGGCCGGCGTTGGTGACTTGGCTGTCGCTGAAATAGTTGACGCAGACGCGGTATTTTCCCTTTACAGCGTTCTTCAAAAGGAATTGTTCCGGGCCGTAGCCGTTTCTGATGTCGGCGCTCATACGTCCGCCGATGCTTGTTTTGCGGTTTTTGTAACTGCACTCTTCGCCGTTCGGGTCGAACACGTGCAGGTCTATGTCGGTGCTGTTCATATTCCAGTTTATAACCACGCGAACGTCAACCGGGATGTTGATCAGCGCTTGTTTGTGGATTTTCGACTTATTCAAATTTGCGTTTTTGGCTATCAGCCGGTTTATTTCCGTGACCGCGACCTCCTCTATTCCGCGGCTGCGCCTTCGGATGTTTTCCGAATAGTTCTTTTTCAGTAACCCGTAGAGCGAGTCTAGGGCTGCTTGCGGTTCTTCGTTGTCGGCCAATGCTAAAGCGCAGTCGCGGTAACTCTGCGGTTCCATAGGCCGCCATAGGACAACTTTTTGGCAAACGAACTTCTCAATTGCGTACTCGCCGTACTCTTTCAGACGATAGCCGAGCAATCGGTAAAGCGAGGCGTTTTCGAGTTCCAGATCGGCTATGGATGTGAGTATGCGGAGCGCGGTTTCCTTGTCGCCGAGCGCGTAGAACCAATTTGCCATATCAAAATAAAAGGCCGGCGAATTGGCGTAGCCTTTTCTCGCGTCTAAATATATCGGGTAATCGTCCGTCGTGTTTCCGGTCATCTTCTTCAAATAATCGGCATTTCTGATGAGATTATCCTTTGCGGCGGAACCCGTATCGGAGCGTTCTTCATCCGGTATGGGATATTTGGGCATTTTAGGTGTAAAATCGGTATTCCACCACTGTCTTAAATTTTTGGCCGCCGTCAGCGCCCCGTTGAGCGTATCGCTATCCCGATACTCTTCCCTTGTTTGCGAAGACCTTTCATCAGTTAGTGAAGATCTTTCAGTTGATCGCGAGGCTCTTTCTTCTGCTCGTGAGGTTCTTTCGCTTGTTTGCGATGATCCTCCCCAACTTCCTGAGGGGCCGTCTTGAGAGAAAACGAACGGATACGTAATCTCCGTCACGTCACCGGGTTTATCAATTCTCTCGAAGTTCCAGCTCTTCAGGCGTGAAATAACGGTGCTTTCAAGTTCGGGGTCGCCCATCGTTGATTCCACCTTATTGGCGAAGATCACCTTTCCGGATTCATCAATAGCGAATTTGACGGTAATTTTACCCGTCAGCCCGGGTTTTTCACGCAAACGCTTATTGTAGGCGAAGCGAAGAGCGGCCATGTTCTGCGAAATAACGCGTTGAATACTCGCTCTGCTTCTGCCGCCGGTAAGGGCGCCGCCTTTAAGGAAATCGGGATTAGATACTCTGAGTTCGCCTTTTTTCTTTAGTTCAAGGCCTCCGCCGTTTCCGCTCATTAATCCTCCCAACAAGTCATCTATTCCTCCTCCGCCCCCGCCGAATCCTGACCCGTATGAGGCCCCGTAGCCTATACCGGCCGTGCCTTTACGACCAACACGGCTGTCGCCGCCCGATTTTAGGCCGCCCACGCCTGAAAGCAATCTGTCGATGTCTGCGGCGAAACCGCCCCTGTCAAAAATATCGGAGGAGCTAGTTCTGTTTCCGCGCGGTGTTCCCGTAGAACTGACGCCACCCCTCAACCCGCCGAACAAATCGTCTAAATCGCGTTTTTGCAATCCGCTTTTACTTAATCTGCGCTGATACTCCGCCCGTAATTCGGCGGGCGGCTGAATGTTGTAGAGTATGTAGTCTTCGACGGTTTCAAGCACGATCAGCGAGGTGTTTCGCGTAACAATGCCGAACTGCCTGCCGAGTTCCGTAAGGTCGGCGCGGTTGCCGTCGTAGTCTAAGTCGAGTTCCGCGATCTTCTTTTGCGCCCAAATTTTATGCACGTTCACACGGGTTCCGGCGCTTTTGGCCTCTAACTTTACCTTTATACGTTTTTCGACGGCGGTACCGAAACCGAAAAGGAGCGTCAGTTCGGCGTTGTCCGCGTTAGAGACGCCCGCTATAGAAAAATTGCCGTGAATGGGCGCGGCGATACTCGGATACACCTCTCGTATGGCTTTTCCGTATTCCGCCCCCAAGAATTGCAGCGTCTCATTCAACAGTTCGTTTTTCAAATTTTCGGGGGAGAGGGCGTTGGCGTTCACGAATTTACTCTTTGTTTTTCCGGAGATCAATTTCATCGCGCTGTAATCGGCCTTCGCGGAAGAGACAATGCAGTGTATAGGGCGGTTTGCCTTGGTCTTTTTTAAGAAATCGGCGTTGCTCAGCGTTGATATTCCGTCGGAAAAGAACAAAATTTCATTTCCGGCAATATCATTTAAGTCGATTTGCGAAAAATCGGTGCCGCCGTCGAAAACCGCCGCTTCCAGGACGCTTTTTAACTCATCCCAATTCCCGTCGCTGACTTTATACTCACCGTTGCTTGTACTGACGTTAGCGATCTTCTTAAATCGATTGTTCAAAAAGTAGAGATGAACATCGACCTCTTTCTTCTCGGCAAAAATGATATTCAGCATCTCCAATTCACGTTTTAAGTCTCGTTGCGAGCCGCTGAGCGATACGTCCCAGATGATTGCCAAGTCGCCATTCCACTGCTTTTTGCGCGTCTCCAATGCAGGCGCGACAGACGCGAAGAAATAGTAGCTTCCCTGCGCCGATTGCATCATAACACGCGGAATGTCGGCGGGAGCCGGCAGCGCGAAATTCAAAGCGCGGTCCGGCCGGTAATTTTCGCGGCTAAAGGAGGCGACATAGTTTTCGCCGACCTTGTCGAAGCGGAATTCGTCTGCTGAGTCCGCGATTATCGGTTTAACGCCGCTCTTCCATACGGTCGCTTTTACAGTAAACTTTTCTATCGAATCCGGGTAGGCCATAGGCAGCCGGTAATGCAGCGACTGATTTTCGAGCGGCAGTTCCTCCTCATAGCCGATTGCGACGGTGCGTGTCTTATTGGCCGGGATGGGATAGATCCGCGTGCGGAAGTTGCTGCCCTCCACCCTTTCGAGCAGCCCCGGATCTATCCGCCGCTGTTCGATCTCCTCAAAAACCTCCGTCCCCTTAGCCTTTTCCACCGGCACCGCCTCCCGCATCTTGCCGTTAATGTCCAGCGCGTAATAGGTCACGCTGCGCTCGTCCGGCAGCGGAAAGGTCAATTCGCCCTCCAGAATACGATTGGTTCTGTTTTTGAAAACCATCGTATAGCGAGTTGAGGCGATATTTCCCGTTACCTCCACCTGAATATCAAGCGATTGCAAGTAAACGTCGGGATTTGTCTTCCCGTCAATTTTCAAAACAGGCGGTTCGGCAAAAGACAAACCAAATGCCGCAGTGATGATTACCGTCACCGCAACGATTAAACCATATTTTTGTGATTTCATAAGATAACCTCATTTTTTCAGTGTTTTAATCTTATAATCCTTTAAATCCAACTAATCCTAATTCAGACAATGTTTTAATCCTACTAATCCTAGTCAAACTTAAACTCCGCCACATCTACCAAATTGCCGTCCCGTTTCATCACGCTTGACATTTGCAAACATACGACTTTGCGCCGTTCGGTCTTGCCGGCGTATTTTGTGTAGATTTCCGCCATAACGGTAGACGGCCCTGCCAAGGTAAATTGGCGATCTCCGTAATAGTTGACGTAGACACGGTATTTTCCCTTTACCGCGTTTTTCAAAAGGAATTGTTCCGGCCCGTAGCCGCTTGTATTGTCCGTACTTATACGCCCGCCGATACTTGTCTCTTTGCGGCGGTAGTAGCACTCTTCGTCGTACGGGTCCAATACATGCAGGTCTATATCCGTGTTGTTCATGTTCCAGTTTATAACCACGCGAATATCGACTGGAATGTTCGTTATCACGCTTGTGTCGATACGGGACGTGTTCAGTTTAGCGTTTTTGGCGATCAGGCGATTTATCTCCGTGATCACTACTTCGTCTATCCCTCGGCTTCGGCTGCCGATATTTTCGGAATAGGTCTTTGTGAGCAGTCCGTAGAGCGAATCGAGCGCCGCCTGATCCTCTCCGTTGTCGGCGAGGGCGAGGGCGTAGTCGCGGTAACTCTGCGGTTCCATGGGCCGCCATTGGATCACCTTTTTGCAGACAAACTTTTCGAGCGCGTATTCGCCGTACTCTTTGAACCGATAGCCGAGCAATCTGTAAAGCGAAGAGTTTTCCAGATCCAGATCGGCGATGGACGTGAGCACGCGAAGCGCGAGTTTCTTGTCGTTGTGCGCGTAAAACCACTCCGCCATATCAAAATAGAAGGTCGGCGAACCAATATAATCCTCTCTCAGTTTAAGATATATTTTATAATCTTCCGCAGGTTTTCCCGTCAACTTGTTCAAATATTCGTTATCCTTTTTGATCGGTTTAATGGTGATGACGGGCGCCGAAGTTCTTTCTTTATTATGGCTCGAACCGCCGGAGTTTTCCGTCGATCCGCTTGACGTGTTGCTTGTCCCTCCGCCGCCTGCACTGAATCCTGATCCGTACGCGTATCCCATGCCGGGTACGGGTTTGCGGTTCGCGCCGCTGCCGCTTGACCTGAGACTGCCGCTTTTAGTGAACTCCGGCTCAATGGTGATCGGATCGGCGTTGGGATCGTCAATATCAACGATGTAGACCGGCGTCGGGTTATCCAGATACCCCATTACTTCAGCCGCCTCGAAAGCCATTGCCTTTGAGGCCGCGCTCTTAGCGTTTACCTTCTTGAGTTCGTTTTTCTTGACGAAGCCATCGTATCCGGAGGAGGTGAGTACTCTATAATGATTTTTTTTGGTTTCAAGGATCGTAAGGACGTCGCTCGGCCCCGCTGTGGCGATTGGCGCCTCGTATGCCTCTACTATTTCGTTGCTGTAAATCTTCGTGCCGGCCTTCTTAGGTTGCATTGCGGCAAGTTTATTCCTTTGCGAGGCGCGTTCTTCCCTCGCGGCTGGAGTGATGGGAGTGGTCGGACGTCTCATTCCGATCTGATTGTCAGGCGTGGGATATTTAGGCTTTTTAGGCGTGAAATCGGTATTCCACCAATCTCTTATCTTTTCAGCCGCAGTCACCGCCTCTTTGAGCATATTGCGTTTTGCAGTGACTTGCTGCTCCTCCCGTCCTTTTTGCCAGCGTTGATACTCATCCCGCAGTTCGGCGGGCGGCGTGATGTTGTAGCGGATGTAGTCGCTGAGTGTTTCAAGCACAATGAGCGAGGTGTTTCTCGTGATAATGCCGAATTGCTGTCCGAGTTCAGTAAGTTCGCCACGGTTATTTTCGTAGTTTAAATCAAGTTCCGTGATCTTCTTTTGCGCCCAAAGTTTATAAACATGTCCCTGTTTGTCGGCTTTTTTTGCGTCTAATTCTACTTTGAAGCGTTTCTCGACGGTATTGCCGAAACCGAAAAGCAAGGTTATCTCGGCGTCGTTTGCGCCGGAGATGCCGGCGAGAGAAAAATTGCCGTAAACCTGGGTCGCGATACTAGGGTATACCTCTGTCACGTTTTCTCCGTGTTCCGTTCCCAAGAATTGCAGAATTTCGTTCAACAATTCATTTTTCAAATTTTCGGAAGAGAGGGCGTTGATATTCACAAATTTACCCTTTGACTTGCCGGCTATCAATCTCATCGCGCTGTAATCGGCCTTCGCGGAAGAGACGACGCAATGTATGGGATGTTTTACAACCTTGTTCTTTATGAAATCGGCGTCGCTCAATGTTGAGATTCCGTCGGAGAAAAACAAAATTTCGTTCCCGGCCATAGCGTCTAAGTTGATTCTTGAAAAATCGGTGCCGCCGTCAAAGGCCGCGTTCTTCAAAATGTTTTTCAACCCGTTCCAATTACCGTTGACGACCTTGTGTTCGCCGTTAGGAGTGTTTTTGTTGGTCATCTTTGTTAAAGTATTGTTCAAGAAGTAAAGATAGACGTCGGCGTTTTTCTTTTCGGCGAAGAGAATATCAAGCATCTCCAATTCGCGCGTTAAGTTGCGTTGCGAGCCGCTGAGAGATACGTCCCAGATGATTGCCAAATCGTTGTCCCATTGCTTTTTACGCGTCTCTATTTTCGGCGAGATGGAGGCGAAGAAGTAGTAACTTCCCTGCGCCGACTGCATCATAATCTGCGGAATGTCTGCGGGCGAGGGCAGAGCGAAGTTTAGCGCTCGCGCGGGGCGGTAATTTTTACGGGCAAAGTCGGCGACATAATTTTCGGCGGCCTTGTCAAAACGGAGTTCCTCGTCGGAATCCGGCACGCGCGGTTTGAGGTTGCTCTTCCAAACGGTCGCTTTTACGGTGAAGTTTTCAATCGGGTCGGGATATGCCATAGGCAACCGGTAGAAAAGCTCTCCCTTTTCGAGTGGCAATTCCTCTTCGTAACCGATTGAGATTGTGCGCGTTCCGCCGGATGGAATGGGGTAGATGCGCGTGCGGAAGTTGTTGCCCTCCACCCTTTCGAGCAGCCCCGGGTCAACCCGCCGCTGTTCTATCTCTTCAAAAACTTCCGTAGCCTTCGCCTTTTCCACCGGCACGGCTTCGCGCATCTTGCCGTTAATGTCCAATGCGTAATACGTCACACTGCGTCCGTCGGGCAGCGGGAAAGTCAGCTCGCCCTCCAGAATACGGTCGGTTTTGTTCTTGAAAACCATCGTATAGCGGGTGGAGGCGATACTTCCGGTTACTTCCACCTGAATATCGAGCGATTGCAGGTAGACATCGGAAATCTCCTTTCCGCCTATTTTAAGAATAGGCTGGCCGGCTGTTGATAAACCCAACCCGGCGACTAGAATTACCGCCGACACGATGAGACGCAGTGTTAACGTTTTCATAAAACAGGTTCACCTTTCATTAAAGAATAAAAATCATTAAAGTTCTAATCAAAACTCAAATTCCGCTATCTCAACGTACTTATCATCCCTTTTCTTCGCGTTCGACATCTGCAAACAGATTACTTGGCGGCGCTCGGCTTTACCGGCGTATTTGGTATAGATTTCCGCCATGACGGTTGACGGGCCGGCGTTGGTGACTTGGCGGTCGCCGTAGTAGTTTACGTAGACCCGGTATCTTCCCTTTACCGCTTTTTTCAAGAGGAATTGTTCGGGGCCGTAACCGTTTCTGTTGTCGGCGCTCATACGCCCGCCGATTGCCGTTTCTTTGCGGCTGTAATAGCACTCTTCCCCTGTAGGGTCTACCACGTGCAGGTCGATGTCGGTGCTGTTCATGTTCCAATTTATAACCACGCGGATGTCAACCGGGATGTTGGTCAGCAGCTTTTTATAAACCTTTGACTTGTTCAGAGTCGGGTTTTTGGCGATTAGAGCGTTTATCTCCGTGACCGCGACCTCTCCTATCCCGCCGCTGCGGTTTTTGATATTTTCGGAGTATGTTTTTGCGAGCAGCCCGTTGAGCCAGTTGAGCGCGGCCTGCGTCTCGCCGTTGTCGGCCAGGGCTAAGGCGTAGTCGCGATAACTTTGCGGTTCCATGGGCCGCCACTTAACCACCTTACGGCAGACAAACGACTCAAGCGCGTACTCGCCGAACTCTTTCAGCCTATAGCCGAGAAGTCTGTAGAGCGAGGCGTTTTCCAATTCCAAATCGGCGATAGAGGTAAGTACGCGGATCGCGGTTTCCTTGTCGCCGCACGCGTAGAACCAATTCGCCATATCAAAATAAAAAGTCGGCGAATTGGCGTAATCTTTTCTTACGCTTAAATATGTCTGGTAATCGTCCGCTATCTCTCCCGTCATCTTCTTCAGATAGGCGGTATTTTTAACGAACACGCTCTTTTTGAAATTATTATCCGTAAGAGGGCCGCTTTCCTCAAAGAGACCGCCTTCCTCATCCGGCGTCGGATATTTGGAGTGTTGAGGTTTGATCAGAGTCGAGAAATCCGTATTCCACCACTCTCTTAATTTCTGCGCCGCCGTCACCGCCCCGTTGAGCGTGTCGGCGCGTTCACGCGCTAATTGCTCGGCTCTTTCCCTCTCCTCCGCCGCCCTTCTTCTTCTCTCCCACGCCAATTCTTCGGCTCTCTCGATCCTTTCTCTCTCTTTTTGCAAGGCCCTTTCCCTTCTCTCCCACGCTAATTCCTCCGCTCTCACTTTTTTCTCCCAAGCCAGCTGTTCCGCTCTTTCCTTAGCCAATTGCGCGGCCCATTCCTTCGCTTGTTTGATACTATCCTTCACCTCTTGCGCGGTGCGTTCGCGTTTCGTTTGCTGATCGATCTTATCCAACGATTGATCGATAGTCTCGGTTCTTTGGTTTGTTTGCGCGGAATTTAATGCCGTCCCGGAGGCCTTGCAAAAATCATCGCTAAAAACAAGCGGATACGTAACTTCGGTTACGTCACCGGGCTTGTCGATCCGCTCAAAATCCCAACTCTTGATTCTGTGCAGAACCGTTTGTTCGAGAGCGGAATCATTCATAGAGGATTCCACCACTTTGGCGAATATCGCCTTCCCGAATTCATCGATAGCGAATTTGACCGTGATTTTACCGCACATCCCGGGTTTTTCGCGCAAACGCTTATTGTAGGCGTAGCGAAGCGCGGCCATATTCTGCATAACGACGCGTTGGATGCTCGCTCTGCTCCTGCCGCCGGTCAGACTCCCGCCCCTCAGGAAGTCGGGAGAAGTTATTTTCAGTTCACCGGTCTTCTTCCTCAGTTCAAGACCGCCGCCTCCGCCGCCCATCAATCCTCCTAACAAATCGTCCGTACCTCCGCCGCTCCCGCCGAAGCCTGACCCGTATCCAGATCCGTAGCCAATGCCGGCCGTGCCTTTACGGTCCGAGCTGCCGTCGCCGCCAGATTTGAGGCCGCCCACGTTGGAAAGGATCGCGTCAATGTCCGTGGGTAACCCGCCCTTACCGAATACATCAGCCGACGCGACGGCCTTACCCTTGACCTGTCCTGAAACGACGCCCAAAACGCCCATCTGAGTAACGCGCACTCTCGGGTCGCCGCCGCCTTTATTGCTGCTGACACCGCTTGGATCGGCCGGCATAGTTCTGCTCCCGCGAGGCGTGTTATCATCCTCGTCTCTAGCGGCGAGGGCAGTTCTTTTCCCGCGCGGTTCGTTATCATTCTCGTCTCTGACAGAACGGTTTGTCATGTTCCAGCGTGGCGATACAGCGGCGACACCGCTCGTCAATCCTTCCATCAAATCATCCAATTCGGTGCGCTGTCCGCCGCTGTTGTTCTTGTCCCCGTCCCGCCCGCGTGTCATACGCTGATATTCCGCTTGCAGTTCTTTAGGCGGCGTAATGTTGTAACGGATGTAGTCGTTGACTGTTTCAAGCACGATGAGCGAGGTGTTCCGCGTAACAATGCCGAATTGCTGTCCTAACTCGGTAAGTTCCGAGCGATTCTTTTCATAGTTTAAATCAAGTTCGGCGATCTTCTTTTGCGCCCAGATTTTATGCGCGTTCCCCTGACGGGAGGCGTTTTTCGCGTCTAGTTTTACCGTTATCCGTTTCTCAACGCTATTGCCGAACCCGAAAAGCAACGTCAAATCCGTGTTTGCCGCGCTGGAAATACCGGCTACCGAAAAATTGCCGTGAACGGGAGTAGAGATACTTGGATATACCTCGCGTATTGATTTTCCGTATTCCGCCCCCAAGAACTGCAGCGTCTCATTCAACAATTCGTCCTTTAATTTCGCGGGAGACAGGGCGTTGATATTCACGAATTTACCCTTTGTCTTGCCGCTAATCAATTTCATCGCGCTGTAATCGGCTTTCGCGGAGGAGACAAAGCAGTGTATGGGACGGTTTACCGTAACGTTTTTCAGGAAATCGGCATCGCTCAAAGTTGATATTCCGTCCGAGAAGAATAATATCTCATTTCCGGTAATATCATTAATATTGATCTGTGAAAAATCAGTGCCGCCGTCGAAAACAGCCGTCTCTAAAACCTTTCTCAACCCGTCCCATTTCCCGTCGCTGACTTTATATTCCCCGTTGTTTGAGTCTTTATTGACCGCTTTCTTAAATCTATTGTTCAAAAAATAAATACGGACGTCGGCCTCTTTCTTTTCGGAGAAGATAATATTCAATAAATCCAATTCCCGTTTTAAATCACGTTGCGAGCCGCTCAAAGAGACGTCCCAAATGATCGCCAAATCGCTGTCCCACCGCTTTTTACGGGTTTCCAGCGTAGGCGCGACCGAGGCTAGAAAGTAGTAGTTACCCTGCGCCGATTGCATCATGACCCTCGGAATGTCGGCGGGCGCCGGCAGAGCGAAGTTCAACGAGCGGGCGGGGCGGTACTTCTCTTTGGCGAACGAGGCTACATAATTCTCGTCAACTTTGTCGAAGCGAAGCCCGTCATCGGATTCGGGGTCAATCGGTTTGACGTTACCCTTCCAGACGGTCGCCTTTACCGCGAAATTTTCGAGAGAATCGGGGTAATCCATCGGCAGCCGGTAATTCAACAGATTCTTTTCAAGCGCCAGCTCCTCCTCGTAACCGATCGCGATTGTGCGTGTTCCCCGGGCCGGGATCGGATAGATTCGCGTTCTGAAGTTGTTGCCCTCCACCCTTTCGAGCAACCCCGGATCAACCCCTCGTTGCTCTATCTCCTCAAAAACTTCCGTCCCTCGTGCCTTTTCCACCGGCACGGCTTCGCGCATCTTGCCGTTGATGTCCAGCGCGTAATAGGTTACGGTGCGCCCGTCGGGTAACGGGAAGGTCAGTTCCCCTTCCAAGACATTACCGGTCTTGTTTTTGAAGACCATTGTGTAGCGAGTGGAAGCTACGCTTCCGGTCACCTCGACTTGAATATCCAGCGATTGCAGATAAACGTCGGGATTTTCCCTCCCGGAGATTTTCAAAACGGGCGGCTTGGATTGCGGCGCGAGCGTGTCTATGCCTGCTGTATCAGGCAAAACCGCGCTTATGTCGAAATCTGAAATTACCGAACTTTGTTCTTGCCGCGCATTTTGTTTTTTCGCGTTACGTACTATTAACACTATCGACAAACATACTATCACGCCGAAAACTGCCGCGGCGACGACGATTGGATGGGATTTTAATGTATTCATAATATAGAATATCCTTTTTTTGGTAAGTTAAAAACAATGTCGAGAGCGTCAGGACAATAGTTAGGTCGACCGAAATCGGTTTATGCTGATTCCGGGACACTCTCTTGAAACCGACATCCGTAACAAAATTAGCGTTCATTGTACATCCTCCATGTGCTGTTAATCAATGTCTCGACATCGCTGTTTTTCGTTTTCCACCCTAATTTGTCTTTTGCTTTTGATGCCGACGCCACAACGCGCTCCGGGTCTCCGACTCGGCGCGGGGCTACTACGGCCGGAATTTCTTTACCGGTTACTTTTCTGGCCGTTTCCAACATTGATTTTACGCTGATTCCGGTCTCGCTGCCCAAATTGAGAATTAGGCTTTTGCCGCCGCCCATCAGGCGTTCTATGGACAGGGTGTGCGCCCGCGCCAGGTCTGTTACGTGGACGTAGTCGCGTATGCAGGTGCCGTCCGGCGTGGCCCAGTCGTCGCCGAAGATTTCCAGTTTCTCCCTTGTCCCTGCCGCTACCTCCATTATGATGGGCAATAGGTTTGCGGGGTTGCGTTCCAAGCCCCGTATCCGTCCGGCCGCGTCGTATCCGGCGGCGTTGAAGTAACGCAATGCGGCGTAGCGTATACCTCTTAATTTGTCGTACCAGCCCAGCAGGCGCTCGATTTCCAATTTTGTGAAGCCGTAGTAGTTTTCTGGATTGAGCGGGTGCTTTTCGTCCATGGGCAGGTAGTTCGGCGCGCCGTAGACGGCCGCCGTAGATGAGAAGACGATGATCCCGATACCTGCGGCGGCGGCGCAGTTCAGGATGTTGATCGTTCCTGTGATGTTGTTGACGGAGTATTTTTCAGGTTGGATCATAGACTCGCCGGCGGCTTTGAGGGCGGCGAGGTGCACTATGGCGTCGAAATTGCCGCCGGCCGTCGCGGCGGATAGGGCGGACGCGTCGAGGATGTCGCCTCTGACGAAAGCGGCTTCGGGGAACAAGTTCTCCTCGCAACCGCTTGACAGGTTGTCGTATACGGTGACCGCATACCCCGAATCCAGGAGCATACGGCACACGTGGCTGCCGATGTAGCCGGCGCCGCCGATGACGAGGACGTTCATACGTCGCTCCTTTTACTTAACCGCCCCGGTGCCTATTGTACGAATATACACAGATGCATCAGGGCGCGGTTGACGCGGAGGCCGGCTTTGACGGTGTTTCCGCGGTCTTCGTTGTTGATACCGGTTCCGGCTTGTCCGCAACGGGCGCAGCCGCCGCCGTTGACGCGGATGCCGGTTTGTCCGCCGCCGGCGCGGTCGGCGCTGTCGGTACGGAAGCCGGTTTTGACGGCGCCTCCGTAGCCTTTTCTGCCGATACGGATACATGCTTGTCGGCAACCGGCGCGGTTGACGGCGTTGATACGGGCGCCGGTTTTGCCGCCGCGCTCTTTTCTGCCGGCGCAGACGCCGCTTTATCCGCTGCCGCCGCGGTTGGCGTTGACGCGGAATCCGTTTTCGGCGCCGCCGGTTTCGTCGCAACCGGGGGTGCCGGTGGTTTCACCTCGGCCGTCGGCGCTGTCGGCTTCGCCGCCGGTTTTTGCTTTTTGAACCCCGCCGCCAAGAGCGCCGCGCCCAGCGTGGTGTCCGACGGCGCTCCGCCGGACTCTCTCTCCGGCCTCGCCTCCTGCTTCTTCAGGTACTGCCTCGTCTCCTCCGTCTCCTTATGGCTGTCGGCGACACCCATGGAGAGCGCCACGCGCCGCGCCTCCGTGTCGATCGACTCCACCTGAACGGTCACCGCATCGCCCGGTTTCAGCGAGTCCTTCTTGTCGGCGGACATCCTCGAAAAGACCAGAAGCCCGGTGACGCCCTCGAACAAGTCCACAAAGTACCCGAATTTCGCCTTCCTAGCCACGGTGCCGTTCACGTCGGCGCCTACGGCCAGTTTCGACTCGATCCCGTTCCACGGATCGCTCGCCGTGTCCTTCAGCGTCAGGGAGATCGACTTCTTGTTGTGGTCTATCCCCAAGACGGTGACGCGCACCTCTTCCCCTGGCTTAACTATCTCCGACGGATGGTGTACGCGCCGCCCCCAAGCCATCTCCGACACGTGGACAAGCCCCTCTACGCCCGGAAGCACCTCCACGAACGCGCCGAAATCCGCCAAGCGCGTGACTTTGCGGGTCAGCGTTTCCCCGACGGTCACCGCCTCCGACACCTTCTTCCAAGGGTCGTCGAGCGCCTGTTTGATGGAGAGCGAGATTTTCGAGTTGCGCAGCGTGTCTTTGCGCTCCACCTTAAGCACGACGAACTCCACCTCTTGGCCTACGGAAAACGAATCGGCCAGATTCTGCGCCCGTTGCCACGAGACTTCGGAGATGTGCACCAGCCCCTCGAGGCCGCCGATCTCGACGAAGAGGCCGAACTCGGCGACCTTGGAGATCTTGCCCTTGAAGACCTTGTTGCTGCCCGCGGCGTCGGCGAACTTCTTGAACTGATCTTCCAGCCCGGCCTCGAATAGCGGCACGCGGCTCACGACAATGTTCTTCCCGCCCTCTTTGATGCTGGTGATCACGAAGTCGAGCGTCTTGTTCAGATACTCGTTCACGTCGGAGGTGTATCTGACGTCGATCTGGCTGACCGGGCAGAACGAGCGGTGGCCCATGATCTTGACGATAAGCCCGTTTTTGCTGACGCCGGTCACCTTGCCCTGCACCGGCATGCGCGCTTCCTGCGCCTCGCGCAACGCGCTCAGGTCGGCGACCCCGCCGCCCGTACTCGCGCTCTTGCTCACAATCGTCTCGTCGTTCCGGTTCGATACGACGAACCCGCCTACGGTGTCCCCGACCTTAACCTCGTCAGCCGCAAGCTCGGAGATCTTGATCATCGCCTCGTTCTTCGCGCCGATGTCGATGTACGCGTACTCGGAGCCGATACGCGTCACCTTGCCGGATACCTTGTCTCCCGCCGAAAATACCTTGAGTTTCTTGTCGTACCCGCCGAGCATAGCCTTCAGCTCGTCGGATTTCTTGTCTTCGGCGGTCTCTTCGTCGAAGAAGCCGTCATGTTTCTTGTCATGCATAGCCGATACGTCTCCCGCAGTGAAATGAACAATAAAACGCGCATTTAGCGCACAAGTGTACGATTTTGATGTTTTTTCCTTCTTTTTTTCTTCCTTGCCTCATACTATACTATACCATAAAATAACAACCATATCAAGTAAAATGTAATTTTTTTTGTTTCAGCCTCCAAAATTAGACTTTCGGGGTATACCGATACGTTACAGGATGTTGTCTGAACGCCCGTGATTTTATCAAGAATTTCGGGGATTGCCGAGATTTTAGGTCGAATTGGCCTTGGATTTCGTCCCTAGAACGGGGGTCGGAGCCGTCGCAAAATCCATAAAATCGGCCTCGGCTTTGGGCTGAAACCGGGATTTCGCCGCCGTTGGGCGGCCTTCAGGGGGCGATCCGTGAGGATTTTGACCGCGTGGCCGCCGCCGTTATGAGGGATGGCCGCCGGTGACCGGGCGGGACGGCTTTTCGGGTTTCCGGCGGCGGAAAACGCGCTTATGGGGGCTGGAATACGGGCTGGGGGCCTATGCCTTGTTTGTTTCCGGCCTTTGATAATATTCTATAACATCGCGACACTTACGGCAGGTAATGTCGCCGTAACGTCCTTCAAACTCTTCTCCGACGGGGACGGGCGCATCGCCACGCCAATCGGAGAAGTTACGGTTGAGCCAATAGATAACATTTTCGTCTGTAACATAAACAATCCCGCAGAGCGTTTCTTCCCTAAATTTCTCTATGTGAGTGTACCTAACCGCGCAAATCCGTTCTTCTCCGTTAGTATCTCTCATTTTTTGCAAATAAACTTTTCGCTCGCCGGTTGATTGTTCGATAAAGCAATCTATCACATAACTACAATGACAGCATGTAATATTGTTGTATCCGCCGGAAAACGGTTCATCGACGGCGTCATAATATCCGCTTTGAAATTCATCATTATCGCTAATCCTCTCATAAATATCCATTCCGCACAAAGTTTCTTCCAATAGATGTTTTTGGGGATACCTAAGCGCGCAAACTTGGTCACTATCTGGCCAATATTTCCAAACTTCCATCTTTTGTAATTCCACCACAATCTCCTTGTTGTGTTTACCATGTCCGGCAAGTGGCGGGTTTTTCTATGTCGAGTTTATCCTCTTCCTCGCGGATCTCTATGACGTATAGTCCGTTTTTCTTTGCGTACGTTCTTGCTTCGTCGTCCACGACAACGCCGGCTACCGCGCCGAAGAGTTTTTTGCCCGCAACGCCAGCCTCATTTTCGTAGGTGCGCAGTTTTTGCAAGCGTTTGAGGTGGTTATCCACCTTAGTCTTTTTCAGATGGGTTTTGATTTCGACGGCCATAGCCTCATCGTCGCCGAATAATAACATATCTACTTCGGCAACGGGGTCTTTTATTCCGCCGACGACAGCGACAACCGTTTTGTCCGCAACAGCGTCTTTAAAGTTATGATTCCCCAGTTTGTTGATATCAACACGAATTTTGGGGACGACTATTATCTCCGTGAGGTCGCCGAGCCGTTTGCTGACTCCGCCGAAGTTGTCTTCCATGCGGTCTAACGCGGCATTGATTTTGGCTATGGCCTTATCACTGCGGACGGAAGCCTCCTTAACGGCAATCAGGGTCTTTTCATTTTCGGCGGACAGCCTATCAATCGCGGCCTCGGTTTTGGCGTGGGCAACGGACAGCCTATCGATTGAGGCCTCGGTTTTGGCTTGACGCGCGTCCATCTTGGCATCAGCCTCGGCCCTGAAAGCGATGTACTCCTCAAGCGACATCCGCTTTAGGCTCGGAACGGTCTTCTTCTTGGCCGACGGCTTATAGGTCTTCTTCGCGGCTTTCTTCTTTGCTTGCATACGGGTCTCCTCGGTCTGGATACTTGTAATATATATCATGGGCGGGACGGGCGGCGAAAAAAATTTGAGCGGCCCTCGAAGCGGGG
>Ga0268262_10000985_pt1 | contig 36749 bp, 35 predicted proteins | sample TergutNc150P3_FD_190354 | JGI IMG/M metagenome (GOLD analysis project Ga0268262, IMG submission 190354) | Nasutitermes corniger P3 segment gut microbial community from laboratory colony in Florida, USA - Nc150 P3 (SPAdes) (version 2) | ecosystem: Host-associated > Arthropoda: Insects >...
AAGCGATCATCTTGCGATGGCGTACAATCACACGTACGGCTTGCCCGTAACGCTTTCCAATTGTTCAAACAATTACGGTCCCTACCAGTTTCCTGAAAAACTCATCCCTTTAATGATCCTGAATATGCTGGAAGGAAAGCCCCTGCCTGTTTACGGCGACGGAAAAAATATCCGCGACTGGCTGTTTGTAGAGGATCACAATTCCGCGGTTTGGACAATTATGCGTAACGGCGTATCAGGAGAAACATACAACATCGGCGGCGAAAACGAGTGGGAGAACATCAAACTGCTCAATGTATTAATTGATATTGTCAGCGCCAAAGCCAAGCTGGAACCCGCCAAAGTCCGCGGTACCATAAATTATGTAAAAGATCGTCCCGGTCACGACCGCCGTTACGCGATAGACTGTTCCAAGCTTAAACGCGAACTTGGCTGGAAGCAGGATGTTAATTTTGAAGAAGGGCTTTCCCGCACCGTTGACTGGTATCTGGCAAATCCGCAGTGGATACAGAGCATACGCTCTGGCGAGTACAAGAGTTGGGTGGAGAAAAATTATGGGGAGAGGGGATGAATGGCCTCTCTATAGTCTATGCGCATAACAGAAAATGAAAAAAAAGTAATAATAGACGCTGTTGCTAATGTAGACCCAAACGCCAAAGTTTGGCTTTTTGGTTCTCGTGCGGACGATAACAAGAAAGGCGGCGATATTGATATCGCGATATTTTCGGAAAAGATTGATAAAGATGTTATGCAAAAGATACAGGTAAGACGTTTAATTTGCGACAGAATAGGTGAGCAAAAAATAGATATAGTAACAACCAATAGCGGAAAAGAAGCGATTTTCAGACTAGCTGTTGCAGAAGGAATTCAGTTGCAATGAATCAAATATATATTGATATATTGCGGGAAAACTTAAATACGCTTAATTTAAGCGCCAATTGGGTTCGTCATTCTTATGAACAGACCGCCGCAATAGAGACAAAAACAAAATATGAAATCGAAGAATTTGACAAACTTGAAAATTTGACATCCCGATACGCTCGGACAACCGATATGCTGGTAAACAAAGTATTACGCAGCATAGACACTGTTGAGTCGGAAGATATAGGCACTATTATTGATATAATGAATCGCGCGGAAAAACGCGGTATTGTTTCATCGGCAGAATTATTACACACTATCAAAGATTTAAGAAATAATATCGTCCATGAATACAAAATAGCCGAGATAACCAGATTTTTTGCGGATGTAAAAAAGTATACCCCTTTATTGCTTGAGATAATAAAGAAAGTTAATGAGTATTGTGAGAAATATTTAGGAGACAATCTCGCCTGAATTCTTCAAATAACGCCCGCATAGCTAAAAATACCTTTGCACTTTATTTCCGGCAAATCCTGATAATGCTGGTAAGCTTGTATACCGTGCGGGTTGTACTTAATACCCTGGGCGTGCAGGATTACGGAATTTACAATGTCACAGCGGGCGTTGTTACAATGTTTGGCTTTTTGAGCGGGGCAATCGCAGCTGCCGGACAGCGTTATTTTTCATTTGAGCTTGGACGAAAAGATTATGAACAATTAAAAAAAGTATTCAGTTTAAGTCTTATAATCTACTTATTGATTGCAGTGACGGTTTTACTATTTGACTCAATTAATGAGTTTGAGTTTTTGAAAAATATCAATCTTAGATCTAGAAAAATATATTTTCTGTTTAAGCAGACTGTTGATGTTATTTTGGCGCTGATGTTATTTACTATATCCTTGCCTTTCTGGTCGCTTATCATACTATTAATTAAAATAGAAAGCTATGGACCGGTCTTCTCAAAACAGAAATGTATTGGCTATCTTGAACAACCTTTCACAAGTATAAAGTTCCGTACTATGAGAATATCAGATAACACTCAGGAACCAACAATCAACGATGATTCGCGTGTTACAAAATTTGGGAAGTTTTTACACAGAACCAGAATTAATGAGATACCCCAATTTTTGAACATTATCAAATCCGACATGAGTTTTATTGGTCCCCGTCCGGAACAGCCCGAATTGATACTAAAACTTGAGGCGGAAGTTCCTTTTTACCGCTTGCGGCTTTTGGTAAAGCCCGGTATTTCCGGCTGGGATCAGGTTTCCGGCGAGTATCATTCCCCTTCGAAAGAAGATACATACAAGAAACTGCAATACGATTTATATTACATAAAAAATATGTCTTTCTTCTTGGATGTCTCTATTTTTTTCAAGACTCTGGTTACGGTGATTAAGAGAAAGGGAGTATGATTAATAAAAAAGGTGAAATATGAAAGTAGTTTTATTAGCCGGCGGGCTTGGTACCCGCCTCTCTGAAGAAACAGAATTACGCCCTAAACCAATGGTGGAAATCGGCGGTCACCCCATTATCTGGCATATTATGAAGACATATACATATTGGGGTTTCTATGATTTTGTGATTCTTACCGGTTACAAGTCTCATGTTATAAAAGATTATTTTATCAATTATTATACACGGTACTCTGACATGACTATTGATATGGCAACCAATTCTGTTGAACTGCACAATATAAGAAATGAGCCGTGGAAAGTAACCCTGCTTTATACCGGCCCTGATACTCAGACAGGCGGCAGATTGTTACGTGCAAAAGATTATTTGTGTAAAGAACGGTTTATGTTAACTTATGGCGACGGTGTTAGTGATGTTAATATTTCCGAGCTTGTAAAAAACCATGAAAAAGCGGGAAAGACAGTAACATTAACCGCAGTCCAGCCTGCAGGGCGTTTTGGCTCAATAGATATAAACAAAAATAGTATAGTGGAATCATTTAAAGAAAAACCTCATGGCGATGGAGCATGGATAAACGGCGGATTTTTTGTGATGGAACCGGGAGTGTTTGACTATTTGAACGAAGGAGACGCGACAATACTGGAGCGGAAACCTCTGGAACGCATGGCGGAAGCAGGTCAGTTGCATGCGTATAAGCACGGCGGTTTTTGGCGGCCTATGGATACTTTGCGGGATAAAAATGAATTAAACGATATGTGGACAAAAGGAACAGCGCCTTGGGCGCTTTGGTCAAAATAATGCTTGATTTTTATAAAGATAAAAAAGTTTTTTTAACAGGACACACAGGTTTTAAGGGAACTTGGCTTTGTCGTATCCTTTTACAGGCGGGAGCAACAATAACCGGATACGCATTGGAACCGCCGACATCGCCGTCTCTTTTTATTCAGACAAATACAGAAAAAGATATAAATTCCATAACAAACGATATTAGAGATAAAGACGCTCTTATTAAGGCTGTAGAAAATGCAAAACCGGATATCATATTTCATCTTGCGGCTCAGCCTATAGTGAGGCTTTCTTACCATGAACCGGCGGCTACTTATGAGACCAATGTTATGGGAACAGTGAATATACTGGAAGCGGTACGGCAGACCTCATCGGTTAAATCATTTGTAAATGTTACCACAGATAAAGTATATGAAAACAAGGAATGGCATTGGGGATACCGGGAAAATGAAAATCTCTGCGGTTATGATCCTTATTCAAACAGCAAATCATGCAGCGAATTGGTAACGCATAGTTACCGTAATTCATTCTTTACTAGAGAAAACGCTCCCGCAATTTCAACCGCCCGCTCAGGAAATGTTATAGGCGGCGGCGATTACGCCGAAGACCGGATTATTCCTGATTGTATCAGGGCAGTAAACGAAAAAAAAGAAATTATTGTGCGCAATCCCAATTCCACACGCCCATATCAGCATGTGCTGGAATGTCTTTGCGGATATCTGCTTTTGGCGGAAAAGCAATACAGCGACAAAACCTTTGAAGGGGCGTACAACTTTGGACCCGATGACGAAAGCTGCGTTACCACAGGGGAACTTGCTTCGCTTTTTTGCGAAGCTTGGGGCTCAGACGCGGTTTGGAAAGTTCAAGGAGACGGCGGTCCTCATGAAGCGAATTTTTTGAAACTGGATTGTTCAAAATCAAAAGCTGTGTTGGGCTGGAAGCCTTGTTGGGATATACAAACGGCGGTTGAAAAAACAGTGGAATTCGCAAAAGCTCAATCTGATAATGAAAGACGGGTTTGTATTGAAAAACAAGTAAGAGAATATTTTGGAGATAATGATGTTTGAATCAATGACAAAAGATCAAGCTACTCAACACATTCTTGATAGTGTGAAAGAATACTACAAAACATTCATGCAAAAACCTCCTTACCGGGACGGAGACCGCATCCCTTACGCTTCGCGAGTTTTTGATGAAAAAGAGATGATCAATCTAGTTGACAGTTCTCTGGAGTTTTGGCTTACTTCCGGGCGTTATACTGATCGTTTTGAGAAACAACTTGCGGAGTATCTTCATATTCCCTATTGTTCGCTGGTAAACTCCGGTTCATCCGCCAACCTTATCGCTTTTATGGCACTTACATCTCCATTGTTGGGAGATCGCGCGATTATGCGCGGAGACGAAGTAATCACTGTTGCCGCCGGTTTTCCCACTACCGTTACTCCCATTTTGCAATACGGCGCAGTACCGGTGTTTGTTGATGTTACCATTCCCCAGTACAACATTAATGTTTCGTTACTCGAAAAAGCATTGTCCCCAAAAACAAAAGCTGTTATGTTAGCCCATACTTTGGGTAATCCATTTGATCTTGCGGCGGTAAAATCCTTTTGTTCCGCGCATAAACTCTGGCTGGTGGAAGATAACTGCGACGCTCTTGGTACAACCTATACCATTGACGGCGTTAAAAAATTTACCGGAACTATCGGTGACATTGGTACATCCAGTTTTTATCCTCCTCATCACATGACCATGGGTGAAGGCGGGGCGGTATATACTTCTGATCCCTTGCTTCACAAAACCATTCGTTCTTTGCGTGATTGGGGCCGGGACTGCGCCTGCCCTTCGGGAAAAGATAACCTTTGTGGTCATCGTTTTGACCGGCAATACGGCGAACTGCCAAAGGGGTATGACCATAAATACGTTTACAGCCATTTCGGGTACAATTTAAAAGCCACGGATATGCAAGCCGCCATCGGCTGCGCTCAGTTGGAAAAATTCCCTTCGTTTGTGGAGAAACGTAAATATAATTGGAGGCGCCTGCATGAAGGTTTGAAAAGCTTGCAGGATAAACTGATTTTGCCAGAAGCGGCTCCCTATTCAGACCCAAGCTGGTTCGGGTTTTTAATTACTTGCAAAGAAGGCGTTAGCCGTGATAAGCTGGTTCAGCATATTGAAAGTAAAAACATTCAGACGCGTATGCTATTTGCGGGAAATCTGGTTAAGCACCCCTGTTTTGACGAACTGCGGAAATCCGGTACAGGTTACCGCATAGCCGGAACATTGGACATAACAGACCGCATTATGAACGATACATTTTGGATTGGCGTGTATCCGGGTATGAGTGATGAAATGATTGATAAGATGATTGACGTAATAAAGGAATTTTTCTAATGTCTATTTTAATTGTTATCCCTACATATAATGAAGTAGAGAACATAGTACCACTTATAAATAGTATTTTTTCAATAGCTCCAAAGGAAACTGAAATTCTTGTAGTCGATGATAGTTCACCGGATGGAACAGCCGAAGCTGTTGAAAAAATCATTATAAATTATCCCGGCAGGTTGCATATACAAAAACGCTCAGGAAAACTAGGGGGGGCATCAGCTTTTTTACATGGTTTTGCGTGGGGAATTGAACGAGGCTGCGATGCTATGCTTGCAATGGATGCTGATTTTTCACATGATCCAAAATATATACCGACATTGGTGGAAAACGCCAATAAATTCGACGTTGTTTTGGGGTCAAGGTTGGTAAAAGGCGGAGGAATTGAAAATCGTACTTTTATGCGAAATTTCATTTCTGTTGGGGCATCTTTATACTGCAGGTTTTTGCTTGCCGCTTCAATCAAGGATTGGACAGGCGGTTATAATTTATGGTCAAAAAACGCGCTATTAAAAATAGAGATAAATAGCATAGTAACACGCGGCTATTCATTTCAAATTGAAATGAAATACAAGGCATTCAGAGCAGGATGTAAAATAACCGAAGTTCCCATTATTTTCCCCGACAGAAAATTCGGTGTTTCAAAAATGCCGGTGTCATATTTTGTAAAAGCATTGATTGATGTATGGCGTGTAAAATTTATGTTCATAAATAACAGCGTGAAACAATTTATTAAATTTGGAATAACAGGCGGAATGGGAACTATAACAAATTTGGTTTTATTTTTTTTGTTTGTGGATAAAATCGGGTTACCGGAAATCCCGATCAGTATAGGCAATTTTGTAGTCGCCGGGACGCAAAATTACTTCATCAACCATAAATGGTCGTTTTCGGACAGCACAGGAACATCAAAAGCAACCGTAAAGAAATGGGCGTTGTTTTTAATTTCTTCCCTTGCGGGATTGTTGGCAAATATTGCTGTTATGGAAACCATGATTATGAATCTCAATTTACCATATAAATTTATCGCGCAAGCATGCGGTATTTTAGTTGGTATGGTTTTTAATTTTATACTGTCAAAAAAAATAGTTTTTAGAGGTAGAAATGTTTAAGAAAATAAAAATTTCCATGAAAATTGTATTTGTATTTACATCCTGTTTATTATTTCTTTTTTTTGTCGTGGGGTTATTTTATAATCCTTACGGTTTGCAGAGAAACATTTTTTTCGCGGGTATGGATGATTTCCTTATGGATTTTTTCAATGTGTTGCGTATTATTGGCGATCGTAATCCATATTTTAACACTGTTTTAGACTATGGAGATAAAGCATACTTCCCATTAACTTATATGATTCTTTATCCATTCTCACAACTGGATAATTTTAACGCAATGACACGTGAAGAACCATGGAATTCAAAAATGGGATTAATATCCGCATTTATTTTTATTGGTTTTATAGTTTTTCTGTTGTTTTTGTCTTTAAATAATATATGTAAGAAATACCTAATACCCCCCCCTGATTATAAGTCTTGTTTTAAGTTATATTTTCTTTTTTTCCATTGAGCGTGGAAACATTATAATACTTGCCGCAGCTTTTATTGGTTTTTTTATATGTTATTATGATTCTGAAAATAAACATGAAAGAATGTTTGCGGTAATATCTTTGGCATTTGCGGCTACTCTAAAAGTTTATCCTGTACTATTGGGATTCTTATATTTTGAAAAAAAACAATACCGAGAGATATTTTTGAGCGCAATAATTACCCTATTGCTTGTTTTTGTTCCTTTCCTTTTTTTCAAAGGGGGATTTGCCAATATCCCGAAGCAGATTAGTAATATACGTCTTAATACAGACAGTTATAATTATACACGTTTATTTCAGCGTTTTAGCCTAGCTCATTTAGTCTTTCAAATTTCAAATTTATATTCGTTGAGTTTTTCCGAGAAATTAATATTATCATTATCTAAACTTGCTCAAGTTATTACATATATTACATCTTTTGTTTCAATACTGTTTTCTTGTTTAATAAAAAACAAATGGGTGAAAATTTCTCTGTTGACAATGACTATTGTTTTTTTACCAACCAATAGTGGATTGTACTGCGGACTTTATATATTTCCAATGATAATTTTATTTTTTGCAACAATAGAGGAACGTTCTGAACTATTTAATGTTTTTACCCTCATTATTTTTTTAATTTTTCTTAACCCATATCAATTTGTAATTAAAAATAAGATTTCAAATTATCTTTTAATAAACATTGCACTATTAACATTTTGGCTTGTATTATTGATATATTCAGGAAAGCAAATTATTACTTTTTTTAAAAACAATAGAAAATATCAGGTTTTAAATGAAACCTGTGTTTAGGAGGTTAATATGATAAAAGGATACAGTATTTTTGATTGCACATTAAGAGAAGTTGGGTATCAAACAGGATGGTATTTTGATATAGAGTTTGTAAGAGACATTTATAAATTTGCTCAAGGAAAGGGGATAGATTATATTGAATTGGGATTTTTCCACAATGAAGAATCAGATCCGGGCAGAGGAGATTTTCGATATTGCAGTATTCGCAATGAAAAAATTGTTGAGGTATTTAAACAAACAAAAAATGTTACAAAAATATCGGTGATGCGGGATATACAGCGTCCGCTTTCCATGTTGCTTCCGCAAAAGGAAACAGTTATTGATACTATCAGAATTTTAACTCGTTCTCATCAAACTGATTTTGCTGTATTGGATAAACACATTGATGAAATTTCTAAATTAGGATATGAAATTTTTATTAATTTTACCAGCGCCGGTTATAATTCCACGGAGATGAATAAAAGTTTTATTGATTATGCGGTAAAAAAGGGCATAAAAGCGGTTGAATTTGCCGACACCGAGAGTGTAATGACAGTTAATTATGTTATAAGTATTATTAAGATGTGCCATGATGCCGGAATAAAATGCGGAGTTCATCTTCATGATAAAAATGGTACAGCCGATTTACTTGCTGATACCGCCCTTGAACAAAAAGCGGATTATATGGATGTAACACATCTTGGACTTGGCGGTAAATGGCGGGATGGTAATTTAACCATGGAATATTTGTTAAGAAAACTTGATATTAACGGCGGATATGAGTCAACAATAGTCAAGAACAAATTAATAGAACAACTGATAAAATACAAAGAATTTAGCGCGGCTGAATAACTTTTTATAATAAATATTTGTCTATGATAAAACTTTCTGATTATATTATTCAATATCTCGAACGCTTAAATGTAAAGCATATGTTTATGATACCCGGCGGTGGGGCCATGCATTTGAATGATTCCCTGGGAAAAAGCAAAACGATTGAATATGTTTGCTGTTTACACGAGCAGGCTTGCGCTATAGCAGCGGAAGCTTATGCCCGTGTTACCAATAATATCGGTTTACTTATGGTAACAACCGGTCCCGGAGGGACAAACGCCTTAACCGGAATTGCCGGTGCGTATATTGAATCAACCCCTGTATTGGTCATTTCTGGGCAGGTAAAAATACTAGATCAAATCAGGGATCAAAAAATACGCCAGCAAGGTATGCAGGAAGTTGATATTGTTTCAATTGTAAAACCAATAACAAAATACGCGGTTATGGTAACAGACCCGAATAGTATTAAATATCATTTGGACAAGGCTCTATATGAAGCAAAGCATGGGCGCCCCGGTCCGGTGTGGCTTGATATTCCGCTTGATGTGCAAGCTACCATGATTGACGAAAAAACGCTTGTTAGCTATGAGCCGAAACTTGAAATTCAAGAAGATATATCATCTAACGTTTCTTCAATAATAAATATTTTAAATAATTCTGAGCGACCTGTATTGCTTGCTGGTAACGGAATAAGATTAAGCGGCGGTATTGAAAATTTACAACAGTTGATCAATCTGCTGGGTATTCCAGTATTAACAACATGGAATGGCATTGATCTAATTTGGGAAGATCATCCTCTTTATTACGGACGTCCCGGCGGGCTGGGACACCGTTATGCCAATTTAATACAGCAAAATTCAGATTTTTTTCTGTCCATAGGCGCGCGTCTGAATTTACTGCAAACAGGCTATAATTTTGATGGATTTGCGCGCGGAGCGAAAAAAATAATGGTCGATATTGATCAAAATGAACTGCATAAAATTAATGTGCGACCCGATATTCCTGTCTGCGCTGACGCGGACAAGTTTATTAAAGAAATCATTAAACAAAAAGATAAAATCATTTGTAAAGACAGAAAGCCATGGTTAGATTATTGCAACAGGGTAAAACAATCATATCCGCTTATTACTGAGGCTATGCGCCAGCAGAATGAAAAGGTAAATTCTTATCTTTTACTTGATACTATTTCTAATCAGATGAATTCTGACGATGTGTACGTAGCCGGAAGCTCAGGAAGTTGTATTGATATTTCAATGCAGGGATTTAAAGTTAAAAAAGGACAGCGTGTATTTACTACCAAAGGACTTGCGTCTATGGGTTATGGTCTTCCTTCTACTATCGGTGCGGTATTGGCTTCAGGAGGTAAGCGTACTGTTTGTGTAAACGGCGACGGCGGGTTTCAGATGAATATTCAGGAACTTGAAACTCTTCATCGCTTAAATATGCCGATAAAAATATTTGTTTTGGATAATAACGGATATGCGGCGATAAAAGGAACCCAGACTAACTTGTTTGGTGGACATCTTGTTGGATGTACAAGGGACTCACAATTGACTATGCCGAATATCGCTGATGTTGCTAAAGCGTATAAATTGCGAACTGTTACAATAAACAACAACAGTGAATTGCAATCAAAAGTTGCCGAAACGCTGAATGGAAATGATCCTGTTATATGTGTTGTCAACGTTTCCATAGATTTGCAGGTAACGCCGAAACAGGTGTCTTATAAACGAAAAGACGGACAAATGGAATCCTTGCCGCTTGAATATATGAATCCGCCTTTAAGCGAAGAAGAATTAAAATCGAATATGTTAATACCAATATATCAAAAACAATAAAGTATATTCAAGGGAAATTTTGCTTAATTTGATTTGGGATTTAGACGGCACATTAATTGATTCTCAAGGAGAAATTTTATATCATCTTGAGTTTGCATTAAAAGATTCAGGCATGAATATGGCAGATCAATTAAATCCTATTAGAACAGGTCCTCCTATTGATATTATGTTAAGAGAATCTTTTCCGGCAAATATAATTACAGATGATAAATTAAATGAAATTTTATCTCATTTTAGAAAACGTTATGATTCATCAGACTTTAAAATGACGCCGCCGTTTGACGGGATAGACGAAATAATTTCTGATACAATAAATTTTGTTCACCACATTGTTACAAATAAACCGCAAAACGCCTCACAAGCTATCCTGAATAAATTAGGCTGGACTGATAAAATTTCATTTTTAAAAACGCCAGTTGTTAATACTAACCAAAGAAAATCAAAAACAGAACTTTTTTCAGAATTAATTATTGAATCAGGCGCCGATACTTCTTCATTTCTCGGGATAGGAGACATGAAAGCCGATTGTATTGCGGCGAAAGATAATAAAATTACGGCTGTCGGCGTTTTATGGGGCTCGGGAACCAGAGAAGAATTATCCGGTTGCTGTGATTATCTTTGTGAAGATACAAAACAGTTACATAATTATTTGTATAAAAGAGCAAAAGAGATATGAAAAGTGATCTGAAAAAAGTATTGTCAAAAGTACGACAATATAATTTAAACGATTATACGGTTGTTGTTTTTGGCGCGGGGAATACATCGTTGTTATATCAAAAATGTTTTGAACGTGAAGGAATACATCCTGTCTTTTATATTGATAACAGCGAAGCAAAACAGGGAACTGTTTTTCAGGGCGTTTCTGTTATTTCTGTGGAAAAACTTGTCTCATTACAAAAGACTTTCAGTAAACCGATTCTTGTCATAATATGTTCGGCGCAAATTGCAGTATGCAATCAAATACAGTTACAACTGCAAAAATACGGATTAACCTATGTTACTGTTGATGCTTTTGTATTTAGAAAAAACGCGGATAAAATAAAAACCGTGTGTGATTCACTTGCTGATGATTTTTCAAGAGACGTTTATATCCAACTGATAAAATCCAGAGTACTTAACAGTACGGTTTCTGAATCAGCGGTAAATAATGAGCAATATTTTTTACTGCCACAATTTCTTGTACGCTCTGAAAAAGAAGTATTTGTCGATTTAGGCGCTTATGTAGGAGATTCGATAGAACAGTATATAAATAGGAAGTTAGGGGTATTTGGGAAAATTTATGCCTTTGAACCTGATACAATAAATTTTTCAGCTTTAAAGCATAGGTCAGCAAGATTAAAGAACGAATGGGCTTTCTCAGAAGATAAATTAACACTTGTATACGGAGGTGTTGGTTTAAAGACGGAACGAATGTATTTATCCCCCCCCCCCCCCCCCGATTATTAACGCTGAAAATAGCTTAAATTCTGTAAGATTGGGAGCAAATTTAAACAGCGACAGAACTGACGGTACAGAAGTAATGGTTTATGCTCTGGATGATTATTTTAAGGAAAATAAGGTCAGTTTTATTAAAGCCGATATAGAAAGCTATGAATTGGATATGCTGCACGGAGCTGAATCTGTAATTAAAAGGGACAAACCATTATTGGCTGTATGTATCTATCATAATGCATCAGATATGTTTACAATACCGTTATTTATCAAAGAACTATGCGGTGAATATAAACTAAAAATACGACACCATACTTACGATTTTACAGATACAGTGTTGTATGCGTATATATAATGAATAAAATAGTAATAACCGGCGCGACGGGCATGATCGGTTCAGCCATAGCAAGATGCGCTCTTGAGCAAGGCATTGATGTTCTTTGCATTATACGCAAAGATTCAAAACGGCTTGATAATTTGCCTAAAGCAGATCGGCTTAAAACAGTTTATGCAGATATAGCCGAATATGCTAAACTTGATATTCAAGATAATTACGATGTTTTCTTCCATCTTGCATGGGAAAAAACTTCCGGCGCTTCCCGTGATGATATTGATATTCAAGTAACAAATATTCAATATACTATGGACGCTGTTCGTCTTGCGAAACGTTTGGGGTGTAAAAAATTTATCGGCGCGGGTTCGCAGGCGGAATACGGCATTGTTACAGAGCCGCTAAAATCTAGTACGCCCGTAAACCCTGAAAGCGGTTACGGTATAGCGAAATATGCCGCCGGTATGTTAAGCCGCCTTCTTTGTACCCAGCTTGGGTTGCAGTTTAACTGGGTTAGGATATTAAGCGTGTACGGTCCGTTAGACGGGGCTCATACGCTTATTATGTATGCTATACATGAATTGCAAACCGGACGTCTGCCCGAATTTACCAAATGCGAACAAATTTGGGATTATCTGTACTGTGATGACGCGGCAAGAGCTTTTATCGCTATTGGTAAAAATGGCGTTGATGGCAAATCTTATCCGCTTGGCTCTGGAAACAAGAAAAGGTTATCCGAATATCTTGAAATTATGAGGGATATAATCGCCCCCGATAAAGCGTTACAATTTGGCAAAAAGGAGTATTATCCACATCAGCCCATGTACCTGTGCGCGGATATTTCGGATATAACGAATGAAACTGGTTGGAAACCTGAGATTTCGTTTGAGGAAGGAGTAAAAAAAATAATTGGAAGATAAAAATCCATTCTTAAGTATATGTATTCCTACATATAATCGTATTATCAGATTACAAAAACTTGTATTAAATATATTAAGTTCACCATTACAAGATATAGAAATAGTTATTCTTGATAATTGTTCTACAGACAATACATTGAATATATTAAAAGAAATAAAAGATAAAAGATTATCTGTCTATTCAAATGAAAAAAATATCGGCGGATTATTAAATGGTTTCAAAGCTTTACAATATGCAAAAGGATTTTTTTCTTTGCTTTGTCTTGATAAAGATTTCATTAACGTGGAAAAATTGCAAGATTTTGAGAATATATTAAAAAAGAATATAGATATTGATGTAGGTTTTTGTAATTTATTCTTTACTGGTAATGTTGAATATAACCGTTATTATGCCGGATTTGATGCAGTAATACATTTGGCATATTTATCTAAACATCCTAGTGGTACTTTCTATAAATCATCAATATATAAAAATTCTAATATATTAAAAATAATATTTACAGAAAATAAAGATTTTTTTTTTAATGTTGAACTTTTAAATGCTGAATTGGCATCTTACGGGAATGGAATGATCGTTAATATTCCTCTATTTATTTTAGAAACAGAAAAAGAAGCGGCTGCTTTTAGTACACTGACATATAATAAAAATAATTTATTTTTTTTACCGAATCAACGTATAAAAGAATATTGTTTTTACATAACACACATATATATATTACCGCTTAAAAAATTTGAAAAAGTTAAATTATTAAAAAAAGTAATTAAGCAGGGATTATTTTCATCTACAATAGAATATAAAAATATAATGAAAAATAAAAATATATTGCAGCATTATTCTATGACAGTAAAAAAAATATCTTCAATAGATTGTTTTATTTATAGTTTTCGATATTTATCAGCTTTTTTAAATCTAAATATTGATATGAATTATTTACAAAAAATTATTATATTAATTAAATTATATATTTATTTTCTATATTATTTTATTAAAAAGATGGTTATATTATGATAAAAAATATATTAATAACAGGCGGAACAGGATTTTTAGGCTCTCATTTAATACATGATTTATTAAGCAAGAATTTTAATATAATATTATTAAAAAGAACAACTTCGGATACTTGGCGTATTAATGATATTCTTAAACATATAAAGTCATATAACTTGGATACTGATGATATAGAAATTGCGTTTAAAGAGCAGCATATTGATGTAGTTATTCATACGGCATGTTGTTATGGACGAAAAAAAGAAAAATTAAGTGATATTATTAATGCTAATATTTTATTCGGAATAAAGGTTTTTGAAAATGCAATTCTTTTTAATAGCGATACTTTCTTCAATACAGATACTTTTTTTAATACATCGACCTCATTACAGAAATATTTATACCAGTATTGTTTAAGTAAAAGGCAGTTTCTAGAATGGTTAAATCAAACAAATAGTAATATTCAAATAATAAACATGAAACTTCAACACATGTATGGTCCAAATGATGATTCCTCAAAATTTGTTCCATGGGTAATAGAACAATTTAAACAAAATAAAGAGTGCATTAATTTAACTGAAGGAAAACAAGAGCGTGACTTTATTTTTATTGATGATGTTGTATCAGCTTATTCAAAAGTATTAGAAAAATGTAATACATTGCCAAAATTTACAGAATTAAATGTTGGAACAGGTAAACCTATTATTTTATATCAATTTGTCAACGAAATTTTAAAACAATATAAATCCATTCATTCAGATAATATTACAAAGCTTAATTGGGGAAATATTCCGTATCAAGAGGGTGAGGTAATGAAAGTATCATCTGATATAAGCCTATTAAAATTACTTGATTGGTATCCTGTTCATTCAATTCAAGATGGTATTAAAAAAACACTTTTTATTACACAAACTTGATAATAAATACAAATAATTTATGATAATAAATAAACCGATTGTTTCATTTTGTATTCCTTCTAATGGACGAGTAGAAATATTAAAAAAAACATTAGAATGTTTTTTTGATCTTAATATTGATGTTGATATATCATTGTATGAAATATGTATATCTGATAACTCGCAAACTAATGAGACTGAAGATATGCTAAAGATTTTTTTTAATAAAAAAAATATAGTTTACAAAAAAAGTAATATTCTTAGTTATTTGAATTTAATTGAATCACTAAAACTTGGAAATGGAAGTCTTTTAAAATTACATAATGATTATTCAATATTTAAGAAGGGAATGCTTGCTCTTTTTATTAATGAAATTAAAATATATGTTAATACAAAACCATGTATGTTTTTCACTTCTGGTAATATTAAATTAAATAATAGAAATATAAACGATTTTGATATATTTTTACAAAATATATCCTATTGGAGTACTTCTGCAACATGTTTTAGCATATGGAAAGACGATTTTGATATGTTGTATAGACACATAAATATAAACAATATGTTTCCTCATACAAGTTTTTTATTTAACTCTCATTATAAATCAGAATTTATTATAGATAATCAATTATATATTGAAAACCAACCACTTGAAAAAAAAGGAGGTTATCATATTACGAAAACATTTTGTGTAGATTATATAGAAATGCTTTATATTCTTTTTGAAGAAAATATTATAACCAAAAAAACATATAAACTTATAAAAAGTGATATATTATATAATTTTTTCCCACAATGGTATGTTGATATAATTATATATAAAGATAAATTTACTTTTGATATCTCAAATACATTTCGTTATTTGTGTATTTATTATAACAAGATAGAAATACTATTTTTTTATTTTTTAGTAAGAATACATTTATTGTTTAAAATAATTAAAAGATGTGTTTTATTTATTAGAAGAAGCAGGTAAATATGTCTTCTTCATTTGAAAATAATAAACGTATAGCGAAAAATACATTATTTCTTTATTTTCGTAGTATTATAACTCTTGCTATTGGACTTTATACGAATCGTGTAATACTGGCCCAACTGGGTGTTAGTGATTTTGGAATTTACAATATTGTTGGCAGTGTTATAGTTTTATTTTCGTTTATACAAAATACTATGACTAATGCAACAAGTCGTTTTTTTACTTTTGATTTGGGAAAGGGTGATTTTGAACAATTAAAGAAAACATTTAATTTAAGCGTTGTTATTCATATATTTTCCGCTTTAGTCATATTAATTTTAGGCGAAACTGTTGGATTATGGTTTTTAAATACGCGACTCGTTATTCCAGTAGAGAGAATGGATGCGGCGAATTTCGTATATCAGTTTTCCATTTTTTCCGCATGTATTGGAATATTGCAAGTACCGTATACGGTTGTAATTACTGCTTATGAAAGAATGAAAATATTTGCTTATGCTGTGCTTGTAGAAGCGACCCTTAAACTTGTTATTGTACTTGTTCTTGGACTTGCATCTGTCGATAAATTAAAACTTTATTCAATTTTACTTTTTTCCATTTTTGTAATAATGATAGTTTTTTATAGAATTTATTGTCATAAATATTTTCTTGAAACACATTTTAAATGGTTTTGGAATAAGAAAATGTTTTTGGAAAGACTTGGATTTAGCGGATGGATGACGCTTGGTTGGATTTCTGTAGTTGTGTCTGTTCAAGGTATAAATATGCTTTTGAATATCTTTCACGGAGTAATTGCTAATGCTGCCTATGGAATTATGAATCAAGTTTCCGGCGCGGTTAATCAGTTTACAAATAGTTATACGATGGCAGTTAATCCTCAAATTATTAAATCTTGCGCAAAAAATGATTTTGATTATTTGTATAGTTTAATTTTTCGTTCCATAAAATTTGCATTTTTTTTAATGCTCGCGTTTGTTATACCACTATTTTTAAATATGGATTTCCTTTTACATTTATGGTTAAAAACAGTACCGCTATATGCAGTATTTTTTTGTCAATGGATTTTAGTATATAATTTGATTAACATACTTGGTATTATTATTAGTACTGCAGTGGTTGCAACAGCAAAAATAAAAACATTAAATATAATTGGTTGTATTCTTACCACATGTGGTTTTGTCGCGATATATATCCTTTTTAAAAATGGTTTTTCACCCAAGATCATTTCCATCGCTAATATTATTGGGGTTATAATTTCAGTCTTAATTACAATTTTTTTATCAAAAAATTACATTCAATTTCCTGTTTTTATTTTTATTAAAAGTGTATTATTAAAGATAGTTTTTGTTTCATGTATTGTTTTGCCATTACCTGTTTGGATTAGTTTTAAATTTGATAATTGGCGTGCCTTGTTTATTACAAGTGGAGTTTTTTTTATTATTTATATTCCTTGTGTATTCTTAATCGGTCTTTCTACAAATGAGCGGAAATTTCTCGTTGATAAAATCAGAGAGAAATTTATTAATTGAAATATTGAGAGCCTATGTTATCTTTTTTTTTGAATCGTATAAAATTCAGTTTATACAAGAAGAAATGGCGTAAAAATAACACCCATAATGAAACTATGCCAGTAAATTCTTTTAGAATTGATAAAGTATCTGTAGGAAAGAAAACTTACGGCGGTTTGAGTGTTGTTGATTTTAGTCCCGCTGATACAAAATTGATAATAGGAAATTATTGTTCAATTTCACCGGGAGTACAATTTTTATTAGGCGGCGAACATAAAATAGACAGCGTTTCAACTTATCCTTTTAAAGTAAAATGTTTTGGGTACGAGAGAGAAGCAGGTTCAAAGGGTAATATTGTTATTGGTGATGATGTATGGATAGGCACAAACGCCATTATTTGTTCCGGGGTAAAGATAGGGCAGGGCGCTATCATTGCCGCTGGCGCGGTGGTTACGAAAAATGTAGAACCTTATGCGATAATGGGCGGAAATCCGGCAAAGTTGATACGGTATAGATTTGAAGATGATGTGATTAAAAAATTACTTAAAATTGATATTATAAAGTTATTTGACAATTTGAAAATTTATAATATTAATGAAATTTATATTAAACTTACTAAAGAAAACATTGATAATATTTTAATAAAATTAATTGGAGATAAAAATTGAATAATTGTGCTTTTACAATTTGTGCAAAAAATTATATTGGTCTTGCTAAAATTTTAGAACAATCATTGAAGTTATATGATCCTGATATTGATTTTAAAATTATTATTGCTGATGAAATACAAGAAACTAATTTAATACCAGAAAATGCATTTATAGCTAAAAATATTCTTCCTATAAATTCAACTTTATGGCAAGAAATGACATTTAAATACAATTTGACTGAATTTTGCACCGCTATTAAACCTTTTTCATTTAAATATTTATTTGATAAATTTAAATATGAAAAAATTATTTATTTAGATCCGGATATATTAGTTTATTCATCTATTAATGATATAATAAATAAGCTTGATAATTACAATATAATTCTTACACCTCATATAGTTAACTTTTATTTTAAATATACAGGTGAATTAGAAGAAAAAAGTTATTTAAATTCAGGCGTTTTCAATTTAGGATTTTTAGCATTACATGATGGAAAAGAGACAAATAAATTTTTATCTTGGTGGAGTGAGAGATTAATAAAATTTTGTTATAATGAAATACTAGATGCTTATTTTACAGATCAAAAATGGATGGATCTTATACCATGTTTTTTTGATAGTGAAAAACTATTTATATGCAGACATCCAGGTTATAATATTGCTCCATGGAATTTTTTTGAAAGAGAGATATTTATTGAAAACGGAGAGTATAGAGTACGAGAAAGAAATAAATATAATAATCAGCATTCTTTCCCTATAATTTTCGTTCATTATTCTGGCTTTAACTATATGCAATTATTATCAGGTAATGTTCATCATAAAAACATAAATTCTGATTTTAATTATTCTGATATACAGTTGTTATTTGAATATTATCAAAAATATTTAATTCAAAATAAAGAATATTTCGAGAAATATATTTCATTGAATTATGATTATAACTACTTTGATAATAACAAACCAATATTAATGTTTCACAGACGTTTATTTAGAGGGTTACTTAATAAAGGAGAGATTATTGCTGAGCCTTTTAAAACAGATAATGGAAGTTTTTATAGTATATTATTGAAAAAAAAATTAATTTTACATGATATAAAAATAGAAAAAATAACTCGATATAGTATTAATAATATTGGAAAAAAATTAAATTTTATAAATAAAATTTTTCATTTAATATTTAAATTAGTTGGACTTAAAAAGTTTATTTTATTTATAAAAGTTTTAAAACTTTATTCAAGATTTGAAAATCAAATTTATTTAATAAATAAAAAATACATAAAAAACAATTTACTTGGTAAAAATGAATATTGAATATTAATATAAAATTAAAGTTAATATGAAAAAAATATGTATTGTTGATAGTTATAGTTGGAAACATTTCCATGAAACATTCAATGCAAGTTTCCTTGCTGAATGTATGTTTATTTCCAATGAAATAATATATTTTTCAGGCACAAGCGCTTTAAGATCATTAAAACATATTATGTGTGATATGGATTTAGAAAATGTTAGTTTTAGGAATATTCCGGTAATTGATGGGTATACTAAGATTCATACATTACTGCGTTTTATTTTTTCATTAATTAATAATTGTTGGTTATTATTTAGTATAGATAAGAATGATATTATCATTTATAATTATAACAATGTTTTTTCATTACCATTAATTAATTTGTTTAATAAAATTCTTAAAAAAAAAATAGCTATAGTTTGTCATGGTGAATTTGAAACATTTAATCAGTCAAGTAATAAAGAAAGAACATTATTTTGGAAATTATATTTTGATGTTTTAAAAAAATATTTTACAAATGATAATATTAGAATCGCTAATAAAATAATATTTTTAGTTCTTGGTGATAATATCAAAAGTAATTTATTAAAATATATTTCTGGTCATTTTTTAAGTAAAATATATTCAATAGATCATTCATATATAGGAAAACCTTTTTGTAATGAAAATAAGAACATTAATACAGCGTTCAAATTTGGAATAATTGGACAAGTTCGAAAAGGGAAAAATATTTCAGATGTTGTTTCATTAGCAAAGAATCTTGAATCAGAAATATCAAATAGAAAAATAGAATTATCAATTGCAGGTTCGGTAAAAATAATGAAAAAAGAACTAAAGTTATTAGGTATAAATGTGGCAGAAGGAAAAAATTTTCTTTCCAGAGAAGAATATATTAATAAAATTGCAGTTCTTGATTATGCATTATTTTTTTACAATAGTGATATATATAAATTTACAGCCAGCGGACCGTTTATTGATGTATTAATTGCAGGAAAACCTGTTTTAGCATTGAAAAATAATTATTTCGAGTATATGTTTAAAAAATATGGTGATTTTGGGGTATTACTTGATTCAATTGATGATATGACAATATTAATTAGAGAATTAATAGCCGGCAAGAAACTTCCTTTTTTTGACTTTCAAGATATTCAAAATCAATTAAAACCTGAAAAGATTGCATTGCAATTAAAAAAAGTTTTTGAAGAGGCGGATTTTATATAAATGATATTATATTTTGGTTTAGCGACAATATTATTTCTTATAGCAGTATGTTGTTCAACAAAAGAAATGAAAACAAATACCGGGGTAATTGGATTTGGAAAAATAGCAATATTTTCCTTTTTGTTGATAACAATAATTCTTGGCGGAATTCGTTGGAAAGCAGGAACAGATTGGGAAAATTATTATAATTTCTTTATTTATAATGGGACATGGAAAGAATTTAACAGCGGGATATTTGAGATTTCGTATTCGTTTTTGAATTTCCTTATTAAGAAATATTTTGATTCATACACAGTACTACTGCTTATCATATCTTTTATTGTAATTTTTTTAAGATATCGTACTATTAAACTACTTGCTTTATTTCCCATTATGTCATATTATTTGTTTTTTTGTGATAATATAGGAGGAATATTTCCGGTACGCCAAACAATAGCAATTTCTATTGCTGTGACAAGTATTTATTTTATACACAAGAAAAATATGCTCGCATTTATTTTAGTTACTATTTTAGCTGCAAGTTTTCATTTATCATTATTAATCTGGTTTATTTCATATCCGCTTTATCATAGAAAAATCAGTTCTAGTAATATAATTATATTGTTTATTACAGCTACAGTAATTGGTATGATAGGAAGTAATTTGATTATATGGATTGTTGAAAAATCTTTAATAAACGGTAATATATCTGGTTCTATAGCGTCAAGAATAAAAATATATATTTTGGGGAAATATAGTGATAGTTCCCTTTCAATGCTTAGAATGATTTTTTCATTTATAAAACGAATGGTTTTTGTTGCATTATTTATAATTTTACGTCCCAAACTTATTCAAAGATATTCTTATGCAAACGGTCTGATAAATATATATCTGTTTTCTAATGTTATTTTTTCTCTGTTTGCTTTTAATGAAGCGTTTGCACCAATGGCAAGAATGGTAACACCTTTTTTATTTATTGAAGTCTTATTGTTGCCTGTGATAATAAGTCTATATAAAGATGCTCATATAAAATATATCATATTTTTGTTGCTTTATATATATGGATTGGTGAAATTGAATTCAGCAATAAGTGCATACCCGGAATTATATACCCCATATCGTTCTATTTTAGATTAAATTATATGGATATTCATAATTATTTTGATATTTTTGTTATAATTCCAATGTATAATGCATCGCAGACAATTGAACAGTGTTTGGATTCAATTATAAAACAGACATTTATTGCCAATTATCAAGTTATTGTAATAAATGATGGATCAACTGATTCTTCTTTAAACGTACTGCAATCGTATGTATTAAATCATAAATATCCTAATTTTAATTTTACAATTATAAACCAAAGTAATCAGGGCGCCGCATGTGCGAGAAATGCCGGCTTATTGGCAGCAAATGGAGATTGGATAGCTTTTTTAGATAGTGATGATCAGTGGCTGCCGGAGAAAACACAAATACAAATGAATTATTTACTTACTCATACAGATGTTGATATGGTTGCGGGTATATTTGATAACGATAGAGTCAATAAGATAAAATGTATGGGGGAAGAAAATCTAATAACAATAAGGGATCAAGTTTTAAAGAACTATTTTTCTCCTCAAACAGTTTTATTTAGACGTTCAATACTTGAAAGAACAGGTTTATTTAATCCTAATATGCGTTATGCGGAAGAAGGTTTTTTTTTTAATAATATGGTATATCATGGTAAGTGTGTATTACTTAACCAAAAAGTAACAGAAAGTATAACAGGTAAAAAACGATGGGGAGAAAACGGTCTTTCCGGAAATTTAACGAAAATGGAAAAAGGAGAACTTTTCAATATATATCAAGCACATAAAAATGGATATATCAATTTATTTTTATATTTGTTTGCCGTATGTTTTTCATTAATAAAATTTTCTCGTCGTATTTTAATTAAATTCATTAGAATGGTTATAAAGCAAGGATGAATGATAAATATACAACTTGGGAGGTATTTTTTCTCTTGATTTCTTGGATTCGGACAAAATTATTTTATCATCCCGCTCGTATTATCCGTTTCCCGCTTGACATAAGAGGGAAAAAATATATCCGGTGGGAAATAGGTTTTACAACCGGACGAGGTTGTAGGATAGAAGCATATCCAATTGAGAAAAAAAATGTTGTTTTGGAAATAGGTAAAAATGTACAAATAAATGACTATGTACATATTGCAGCCATGCAGCAAGTAAAAATAGGGGACAATGTGTTGATGGCGAGTAAAATATACATAAGCGATTGTGTACATGGCTCTTACTCCGGTGAAGAAGAGCAATCAAATCCTGATATACCGCCTATGCAACGGGCATATGTTTGCAAACCAGTTTTTATTGAGGACAATGTTTGGATTGGAGAATTTGTTTCAATACTTCCGGGTGTTACAATTGGCAAAGGAAGTGTTATTGGCGCGAATTCAGTTGTTACTAAAAATATTCCTCCGTATGTAATTGCAGTAGGTGTGCCTGCAAAACCAATTAAACGATATAATTTTGAAACCAATAAATGGGAAAAAATATGAATATTTTAGTCACAGGCGGTGCTGGATTTATTGGCTCAAATTTAGTATTAAAGTTAATTAATAAAGGATATAATGTTCGTGTTCTGGATAACCTTTCAAAGCAAATTCACGGAGAAAATCCTGAGGAATCAATATTATATAAATCAATAAAAAAGAAAGTTGAATTTATTAGAGGTGATGTTCGCAATATAGATATTTGGAATTCTGCGCTTGTGAATATTGATGTGGTAGTCCATTTTGCGGCAGAGACAGGAACCGGTCAATCTATGTATGAAATAAATAAATATACTTATGTAAATGTTAACGGAACTGCCAGTCTGTTGGATTATATAACTAATATAAAACATAGTGTAAAGAAAATAATTATTGCGTCTTCAAGGGCAATTTATGGTGAAGGAAAATACAAGTGTAATGAACATGGAGTTGTATATCCTTTAACCAGAGAAGCTGTGGATATGGAAAAAGGTGATTTTGAGGTAAAATGTCCTATTTGTAATAAAGATGTTTCAATATTACCTACAGATGAAGAATCAAAAATACATCCAATATCAGTGTATGGTATTACAAAACAAGTTCAGGAAGAGTTGGTATTAGTATGCTGTAAGTCTTTAGGAATACCTGCTATTTCATTTAGATACCAGAATGTTTATGGTCCGGGTCAATCATTACAAAATCCTTATACGGGAATATTATCAATTTTCTCAACATGCCTTATGAATAATAAACCTATCAATATTTTTGAAGATGGAAAAGAATCTAGGGATTTTGTATATATAGATGATGTTGTAAGTGCAACAATCAAGGGAATTGAAAGTGAAATAAGCGGTTGTATGACAGTAAATGTAGGAAACGGTATTCCTACTAATGTATTAACAGTTGCAGAAGCATTAAAAAACTTGTATAAATCGCAAAGTGAGATAACTATATCAGGTAATTATCGACTAGGCGATATTCGCCATAATGTTGCGGATATAACTATTTTGAAAAAAAAGCTAGGTTATATACCTACTGTTAGTTTTACTGATGGTATAAAGAATTTTACAGATTGGGTTAGAGGACAAGATATAAAAAATGAAGACAATTACTACGAAAAGTCAATTGTTGAGTTGAAAGAAAAAGGTTTGTATAAATGATAGAAGATTTGAAAAGAGTATTGAAAGATCAACGAATATTAATTATCAGTCCAAAATTTTTTGGATATGAGAATAGAATTATTGAGCGGTTAGAACAATTTACTTCTAAGGTTGTGTGGCTTGATGATAGGCCAAGCAATTCTATATTGACAAAATTAATTATGCGCTATTTCCCATTTTTGTATACAAAGTATATAAGTCGTTATTATAAAAAAAATATTAATGATGTTTTCACTCAAATTTTAGTTATTAGCGCAGAAAGTCTTTCTTATAAAAATATATGTTATTTAAAGGAAAAAACTAAAGCAAACAAAATAATTCTTTATATGTACGACTCTCTAAAAAATAAAAAGAGATTATTACCAATATTTAAATATTTTGACAAGTGTTTAACATTTGATCCGGATGATGCAATAAAATATAATTTTATATTTCGCCCGCTTTTTTTTACAACTGGCTTTAATAATAAAAATAATATTTCAAGTAAGTATGATGTTTCTTTTATTGGCACGGGCCATAGTGATAGGGTAATGATTATTGAGAAAATAAAATTACAATGTGAGAAATTGGGATTATTATATTTTTTTTATTTATTTCTTCAAAGCCCCTTCATTTATATATTTTATAAAATATTTAAAAGAAAGGTGTTTAAGGGTGTTAGAATGCAAGATTTCCATTATAAACCACTTGAGTATAATGACTATATGTATATTTCAGAATTTTCTAAGGTTATTATTGATATAGAACATCCAAATCAAAGAGGATTAACCATGAGGACTATAGAGATGTTAGGGAAAGAAAAAAAATTAGTAACAACAAATAATAACATAAAAAAATATGATTTTTATAATGATACAAATATTTATATTATTGATAGAAATAATCCAATTATAGATGAAAAATTTTTTGAAAATAAATATAAAAGATTACCAGAACAAATATACTATAAATATAGTATTAATGGATGGTTGGAAGATATATTTTTATAAACAAGAAAAATATTAAAAGAATATGGAAACAAAAAAATCTTAAAGGGAAATGATAAATGAATATTACAATAATTGGTGGTTCTGGTTTTGTCGGAACCCGTTTAACAACACGTTTACTTTCTGCCGGACACATTGTAAAAATTGCTGACAAAAGCGATAGCCGCAAGTATTCCAATCTTCGTATTTTTGCCGATGTTCGTGAACCGGAAACGCTGGAAAAAATACTTGCTGGTTCCGATGTTGTAATAAATCTTGCCGCCGAACATCGTGATGATGTAACGCCACGGTCATTGTATGATGATGTTAATGTAACGGGCGCGGAAAATGTGTGCAATGTTTGCACAAAACTTGGAATCAAAAAAATAATTTTTACCAGTTCTGTAGCGGTTTATGGATTTGCGCCTGTCGGAACCGATGAAACAGGTAAAATAAATTACTTTAATGATTACGGCCGTACAAAATGGTTAGCGGAAGAAAAATACCGGCAGTGGCTTGTTTCTAATTCGGAAAATTCTTTAACAATTTTAAGACCGACGGTAATTTTTGGTGAACAAAATAGGGGAAATGTTTACAATTTACTGCGTCAAATAGCAAGCGGTAAATTCCCTATGGTTGGTAATGGGAAAAATTATAAATCAATGGCTTATGTAGAGAATGTAGCGGCTTTTATTGAGTATAATTTGAATAATGGGTCAGGTGAGTATCTGTTTAATTATATTGATAAACCTGATTTTGATATGAATACTTTGGTTACGGAAGTTAATCTTATATTAGGGAAATCAGGTAAACTGTTTCATTGGCCTTATTGGTTAGGATATTTCGGTGGTTTATGTTTTGATATATTAGCATTTATTTTAAGTAAGAAATTACCAATAAGTTCCATAAGGGTTAAAAAATTCTGTTCAAATACCATGTTTGAAGCTGCCAATATAAAAAAGACAGATTTTAGGGCTCCGGTAACTCTTAATGAAGGATTAAAATTTACTATAAAATATGAATTTATTGACAAAATAGATGATCATGTATTTTATACTGAGTAATTATCCATAAATGAGAAAAGAAATTTGTTGTTTCAATGTTTTTATAATGTTTGTATTATGTGTTATATTTATTTCGTGTAACACAACAAATATTACAATTTCTACCGGAAAATCGGAAATTGTTCAAGCAGAAGTAAAACAGAACTCCGGTATGTCAGCTCTCGTAGAAGGAATACCAATTTTGGCATGGTATGGTGTGCAGGGACATACGGCTGAACGATACCTTGAACTGAAAGAATGTGGTATTGACTACAATCTTACGTTTTACTCGAATGTAGAAGACTTGGCTCTGGCGATGGATGCGGCTTATACAGCAGGAGTCAAAATGATAATTAATTGTACTGAACTAGGGACTGACCCAGAACATATTGTCAGCTATTTCAAGGATCATCCCGCTATTGCCGGATATTATCTTAGTGATGAACCTAATAGTAATGATTTTCCATATTTAGGCGAAATGGTCCGACGGATACAAGCGGTAGATAATAAACATTTTTGTTACATAAATCTCTATCCTAATTATGCTTCTTCTAAACAATTTGGAACAACAACCTACTTGAAACATGTACAATTATTCCTTCAGGAAGTTCCTGTGCCATTTCTGTCGTTCACATATTATCCAATTATGACCAATTCTAGGGTACGTTACCTGAACAGACTGCGGCGTATAGTTCCTTCATCTTTTTATAATTGGGCCAATACCGGAGTACGTTCTATAAGAAAAAGGTGGTATGAAAACCTTGAAATTATTTCGGACGAAGCGCATAAAGTGGGAAGACCATTTTGGGCGTTTGCGCTTACTACCGCACACGGTCGGTACTCTATACCTACGCTTGCCGATCTTCGACTTCAGGTTTACAGCAATCTTGCTTATGGCGCACAGGGAATACAGTATTTCACTTATTGGACGCCACCTTTAGCCAACGAAAAAGAAGATTTCCATGATGGACCTATTGATATTAATACACAACAAAAAACGACAGCTTGGTACACTGTTAAGCAAATGAACAAGGAAATCAAAGGCTTATCAAACGTATTCCTTGGCGCTCAGGTCATCCAGGTTAGACATATCGTAAAGACTGCTTTTGGTACAAATGGGGCTGTTCCACCCGGAACCACCCGTTTTAATTTTGCTAAACGACCTGCGGAAGCAAATATCATCAAAACATTTATAATCCCAAATAGTACGAACGCAGTGGTGTCTTTCCTGAAAAATGGCAATAGATGTTACATGGTAGTTATTAATCGCAATTTATCCGGCGGCGACGATGTAACCTTTACGATTACAGGCGGTGAAGGTTTACAGCTTATCAAAAAAGACGGTACGGCAGTTCCCGCGTCATCCGAAAGCAGTAATCAGACTGTTACTCCGGGCGATGCGTTAATTTACGGATGGGATAATTAAGTAATGCAAAAACGGGATAAATTACGATTTGTTACTTTTATCATTTTTGAATTTGCGCTTTTATACTATATTCCACTGTCACTGGAATGATGTTATAATTTGGACTTAGGAAGTACTGGATATTTGACGAACATCGTCATATTTTAATATTTTTACCTCTAAACAGGGAAAATTTTAATAATAAGGAGAAGAAAATGAATAACGACACAGAAATCCAAAAAGAAGATGAAATAAGTCTTTTGGACTTATTTACCGTATTATTGCGTTACCGGATACTTATTGCCAGTATTATTTTGGTATTTATTATACTGAGTATTATCGGATATTTCATATATCCTGCTTATAAATATAATAAAAGTATGGAAGAAAATATTAAACAAGGTATATTCCAAATGGAAATTGCTCCTAAAGCGCAACCTTATATATCACAAGGCCTGGAATATTTCATTCTTCGTCCTGAACTCCTTACAGATTCATTATATGCTGCGGGGCTGGAAGACTTTGAATTTAAAGGTGGAAAGATATCCATGAATATTGAAAACAAAGCAACAGTCATGTATTTAGTTAACTTGTTTTGGATACAGAATCTGGATTTAGGCGGGAAAAAATTTATCGAAAGCGGAAAAGAACATGAGCTGATATTTAGAATAAGAAGGACAGGAACAGTTATTGAAGTAACATTTAAGAATAAAGATCCAGAAAAAATAAGGAAATTCATGGAATCTATTTTTAAATTAAGTACTGTAAATGTTGAAGAAAATTTACGGATTAATGCAAAATTAATGGTAACCAATTATGAACGTCTTTCGAATCTGCCCAAAATTTCTGAATCTGTACAATTAATTCTGGAAAAAGATTTTGATACATATCTCTTTTTAAAAGATTTTCTTGACGGAAAAGAAGTTGTAGTAAAACGTATCAGCGAACCTGTATTGGCCGAGAGCTTTTTTTCGCTGTTATTTTTTAAGAGTCAATATAAAAAAATCGGTATAATGATCGTTTTTGCGGGAATCTTTTTATCTTTTATGCTTGCTTTTTTCCTTAACGCTGTTCATAATATAAAAGGTGATGAAGAAGCAATGAAAAAAATTCGCGACGCGCTGGGGGATTCAGGCAGTAAATGATTGTTACAATAAAAGATCTTTGGAAAATTTACCCTATGGGAGACCTTGAGGTTCATGCCTTAAAGGGCGTGAATCTTGAAATTTCAGAAGGGGATTTTGTCGCCGTTGCGGGACCTTCCGGCTCGGGAAAGACCACGTTAATGAACATTATAGGCTTAATCGACAGTTTTAGCCGAGGCAGCCTGACAATTAACGATCTGGAAATAAAAAGTCAAAACAGAAGGGAACTTGCCCGGCTTCGCCGCGATCTTTTGGGCTTTATTTTCCAGTCGTTTAACCTTTTACCGGTGTTAAATGTTTTTGAAAATGTTGAGCTTCCGTTAATTATTTCAGGTAAAGGCGGGACAAAAGCGCAGCGGAGAGACAGGGTAAATTATTTACTTGGAGAAGTAGGGCTTGCGGAAAGAAGCCGCCATATTCCAACGGAGCTTTCCGGCGGACAGCAGCAGCGCGTCGCTATTGCGCGCGCGTTGGTTACAAATCCCAGAATTGTTATTGCGGATGAACCAACCGCGAATCTTGATTCAAAAACAGGTGAAAAAGTGTTAAGCTTAATGAAAGAAATTAATAAAAGTGAAAAGACTACTTTCATCTTTTCTACGCACGATCCTGAAATTTGGAAAATGGCGGATCATGTTATTTTCCTTCAGGACGGCCTTATCAAATCGGAGCAGAGGCAAAAATGATTTTTTTTCTGGTTCTTCGCAATATTGCCAGAAATAAAAAAAACAGCGCAATTATTGCTCTGCTTATTGCGGTTATTACTTTTCTGTTTTTCCTCGGAAACAGCGTTATCGGAAAATCTAATCTTGGACTGCGTCAGGCTTTTGTGCAAAGTTTGACTGGCGATGTTGTGCTGGAAGCGAAAGCGGATGTAACTATGAACCTCTTTGGCGCGAACACTCCCATTATCGACGAGTTTTTTACAATTCCGCCTCTTCCGGCCTACGATACGGTTATGGAAATTGTCCGCGCGCAGGAGGGGATTGCAAGCGGCGGAGTTACAAGCAACAGAGTTGCAAGTGTAACAAGCCAGGTGTCCGGTAAAGCGTATCTTGATTTATTGGGGGTTCGCGAGCCTGTTCTGCTCTGCGGCATAGACGCGGACAGCTATTTCCGGCTTTTCCCGGGAATTATTCTGGAAGAAGGTCGACTGCTGGCCTCCGGTGAATATGGGGCTATGATTACAACGGAACGCGCTAAAAGAATTGAAACCCAGAGCGGACAGTATCCGCAGTTGGGTATGCCTTTATTATTAACATCAGGCGGCGCTGTTGGCTTTAAGATCAGGGAAGTTCCGCTTGTCGGGATTTTTTCTTATGCAAACCCGGGACAATTTATGAACGAGATTGTAATTATCGACCCGCAGACTGTCCGGGTTCTTAATTCCATACAGGTAGCCGGCGCTCAAAACGTCGAGTTAGGCGAAGATGCTCTTGCCCTGTTAAATGCTAATGTTGATGATATTTTCAGCGATGTTTTTTCTTTTAAAGAAGACGCAGTACATGATGAATTTTCCGCCGATATACTTAAGTCTTTTCTGACGGAAACCAAAACAGAAGAAACTGTTAACCTGTCCGGCGGCGATTGGAATTTTATCATCCTTACGCTGGAAAACGGCAAGAGCGTAAGATCGTTTATATCGTCTTTAAATAAAAAAATTGAGCCTTACGGTATTGTCGCGGTTGACTGGCGGGTTGCGGCGGGAACTTCCGCGATTTTATTGCTGTTAATTCAGGCTTTATTCAATATGGGAGTTTTTCTTGTGTGTGTCGCCGGTATTATAACCGTAATAAATATTTTACTTATTTCCGTTTTCCGCAGAACCCGCGAAATAGGAACACTGCGCGCAATCGGCTCTTCTGATTTTTTTATTCGCTCTCTTATACTTCAGGAAAATTTTATTATATCAATAATAGCCGGCATCGCCGGCGTATACGGCGGTTTCCTTTTTTTTCGCCGGATAAATGCGCTTTCCATAAATATTCCAAACAAACTAATTGCCTCGCTTCTTGGAGGAAATATTTTAACAGTTGAGTTTATTCCGAATATCGCGTTAGTTTCATTTATACTTGCGGTTGTTCTGGGGCTTATTGCCGGCATTTACCCAATGGAAAAAACCGTAAGAATAGAGCCTATGGAAGCTCTGCGGCAGGGATAGTATGGAAAGATTAACCGCGCTTTTTAAACTTGGAATTATGTATTTATACCGTTATAAAAAACGGTATGCTTTTCTGTTAGCCGCGCTGGTTTTTGGTTTTGGAGTTGTTACGTTAATAACTTCGTTAAAAGACGGAATGTACAATAATGTTTATTATTCCGCCCAGTCGCATTACGCCGGTGATATAGTAGCGGTCGGTTATGATCAGACTACCAGTATAAGACATATGGAAGAAAATCAAATATCAACGATTATTGATGCTGTTGATTCCATAAAATTAAAACCTGAACATACTGTATTGCGTACTCTCTTTAATGATAATGGCGTCGTATATTTTAACGGGAACGCTGTAAGGTTAAAATATGTTGTAGGCTGCGATTGGGAAGCAGAAGAGCATTTGTTTTCTAAAATGAATTTTGTTGTACAGCCTGAAAAATCCTATGGAGGGGACGGAATTATACTTTCAGAGCCTGTCGCGCGTCAGCTTGGCGCTGTAATGGGTGACAGTGTCATTCTGGAAGTTGACACTCGCTGGTGGCAAAAAAACACGGGAGTTTTTATCGTAAAGGGCATTGTCTATGATTCATCATTATTCGGTTATTATAAAGTATATATTTCAAGGTTAACCCTTAATCGTTTGTTACTTTTTAATGACGCCGATTGTTCTTCTGTTGGGTTCTTTTTTGATTCTATATCGAATATCGAACAAAAAAGGCTTCGTTTACAGAATGCCTTATCTGATAAAATTGACATGGGGCCTTTGGTGTATAACAGGGATGAAGCGTCGCGTGAAACGGCTCAATGGGTTAGAGGAGAAACTAGGATATTTCTTTTTACCTTGCCTGTTTATCTTTCTGAAATATCCAATTTATTGGAAGCGATGAATATGCTTACTTATTTTTTGTACGGAATGATGCTGTTAATAATATTTGTCAGCGCGGCTGTAACATACCGGCTGATACTTCATGAACGGGCAAGGGAGATGGGTATTATGAGGGCTATTGGTTTTTACGGCGGCGATTTAAGGCTTGTTTTGTGGACGGAAGTTATTGCCCTTGGAATAATCTCCCTGTCCGCGGGTTTTTTGCTTGCCGGATTTTTAAGCGGCATGGCTTCGTTTGTATCTTTTTCATGGTTTCCCAGTTTTGAAATATTCCAGAAAAACGGAAAATTATCCGTTCTGTATCTGCCTAAAACGGTTTTTTTTAATGTGGTTCTTGTGTTTATCGTGCTTATATGCGCCGCTTTCTTCCCGTCGTTAAGGGCATCAAAAAGGAATTTGCCCGCGCTGTTATCAGGAGAGGCTTTATGATATATAAAAAGAAAATATCTGTTTTTTTATTGTTATTCTGTATTATTCACGGATTACAAGCGTCAGATCAGGAACTTCTGGCGAAGGTTGATTCTCTTGTAAGTTATTTTGATACCGATTTTCAGGCTGAATACACAATTGTTCAGGATAAGCCGGGTCAGTCGCGATCCGTAACGGTAGCCGGGGTTTTTCGCCGCGACTCAAAAGAACAGTATGTAATAGTTATCATGCAGCCCCCGATTAGCAAAGGGCAGGGATACTTAAAAGAGGGAAAAACCCTTTGGTTTTATGACCCCGAAAGCCGCCGTTTCAATACAACTTCAAGCGCAGACCGTTTTCAAAACACAAACGCGCGTAATTCGGATTTTACCCGTTCCACGCTGGCTTTAGATTACAGGGTGGTTGCCGGTGAAAACGCGGAACTGGGGCGTTTTAAGTGCCGTCTTTTAACATTGGAAGCGGTAACAACCGACGTGACATATCCCAAAATGAAAGTGTGGATTAGCGAGGATAACTTGCTGCGAAAAACAGAAGATTACAGCCTTTCCGGACAATTGCTGCGAACGTCGGCAATTCCCGATTACTACAATATTAACGGCCGTTTTGTTCCGAAGCAGATTCTTTTTGTTGAGATTCTTAAAGGCGCTGTAATTAACGGAACTTTTGTAAATGAAAAAACGCAGATAACAATTTCCAAACCTTCTTTTGTAAAAGTTGCGGATTCGGTTTTTTCTAAAACATTCCTGGAAAATGTAAATCATTGAAAAACTTTGCTGTTGTTTTTATCATGATATTTTTTCTCTCTTTTCAAATAACAGCGCAGGAAGTAGATGATCTTTTGGATATTATAGATTTCGATTCTATTTTTGACGGATCATTTACAAGTGAAGATAATACGGCGTCGGAATCAACCACGGGCGCGTCGCCTGTAAATGTAAACCGGCGCGGTATTACCTTCGGCGCTTCTTATGAATTCCAGGGCGGATTTGCCCCCGGCTGGAATCTTGCTCCATGGCATTTTGACGGAACGGAAAAAAGAACCTGGGGGCAAGGCGTAAAAATGGTCTCAAGTTTAAGCATAAACGCGCAGCTTTCCGAAGTATTTAAGGTATACACATCTCTTGGTTACAGTATTCCCGGTTTTAATTTTACATTGGGAGACTTCTTTTTTGATTATAATTTATTTAATAGGGTTTTTGTCCGCGCAGGAAAATATGAACATACTTGGGGAATTTCGGGTTTTACAAATTTACTTGCGCGTGTACCGGATACAGGACCTTCAGGTCCGGCGTATATTGTAAAGGCTGATATTCCCATAGGTGTCGGCGGTTTTCAGGCGCTGATGTTAACAAGAGTTAATATTGCAGGAGGCGCTGTTCCCGAACACTGGAACGATCTGGCGTTAGGAGGAAAATACAACATAGCTCTGCGCTGGGTAGATTTAGACATGGGTATATTTTTTCAGCGTTATATGATGCCCACGCGCGGATTTTTATCGGTAAAGACAACATTATTGGATACGGAGTTGTACAGCGAGTGGCTTGTCGCGATTAATACCCATACGGATAATGCCGCCAGTTTTGCCGCTAATATTGGATTTGGAAGGGATTTCTTTGGCGATAAAGTAACGCTTGGAGGCGAGGTTTTTTATAACGGAGAGGGAAACACTTATTTTTTCAAACCGGAAACCAGCTTTACAGATGCTGAGACGGTGCAGTTTTTAAATCAGTTCAATATAGCGTTTAATTTTCTTTACCGGATTGAAGGGAGGGGCTCTCCAAGAATCTTTGCAGGCGTTAATTTTTCAACATCTGAAAATTCATACCAGGTTGTTCCGGGATTTAAATTTACCCCTCTTTCCGGTATAGAGGTTTACTTTGCCGTACCAATGGCGCTGGGTAATATAGACGGTTACTATTATAGACATAATGCTGATCCTTATAACAGGCCATTCAGTATTATGACGCTGATAACATTCACAGGCAATGTATACGCCAGCAATTTCTACTGACCTGACACTTAAAATGCGCTGAAGAAAAAATAAAAACCCTCGCGTTTGCGAGGGTTTTTTTTGTCTATGCGCTTTCAGCGTCGCTTTTTGTCTACAATCGCTGCGCGCTTACAGTCCCAGCAAATACCCGTTCAGAACGTTCTCAAGATATTCCTGTTTGCCGCTCGTAAGTCCTGTCTTGCCGTATCCCGCGTCCGTTCCAATCTTCGCAAGCTGCTCCAGCGTAAGCTCTCCCTTGCTGAACTTCGCGCCGTCTCCCGCGCTGAATGACGCATAACGATCTCTCACAAAGTTCGGGATAATTCCGTCGTCAATAATCCTTTGCGCGATTTCAAGGCCTACCGCGAATGTGTCCATGCCGCCGATGTGGGCTACAAAGAGGTCCGCCGGGTCTACGGAATTTCTGCGGATTTTCGAGTCAAAGTTAAGGCCGCCCGTTGTAAAGCCGCCGATTTTAAGGATTGTGTACATTGCCATTGCGGTTTCGTAGTAGCTCATCGGGAACTGGTCTGTGTCCCAGCCGTTCTGTACGTCGCCGCGGTTTGCGTCTACCGAGCCGAAGAAGCCGGAGACGGCGGCTGTTTCCAGTTCGTGCACGAATTCGTGTCCGGCAAGTTCGGCGTGGTTAGCCTCAATATTCATGCGGAAATCCTTATCAAGACCCCACTGGCGCAGGAAGCCGATAACGGTTTCCGTGTCAAAATCGTATTGGTGTTTTGTCGGTTCCATCGGCTTGGGTTCAATGTAGAACACGCCCTTAAAGCCCTGTTTGCGGGCGTAGTCCCTTGCCATTGTAAGGAAACGCGCGAGATTTTCTTTTTCTCTTTTAAGGTCTGTGTTAAGAAGGCTCATGTAACCTTCGCGTCCGCCCCAGAAAGTGTAGCCTTCGCCGCCAAGCTGGATTGTCGCGTCAATCGCGGCTTTTACCTGTGTCGCGGCAAGGGCGACAACGCCGAATTCGGGATTGGTAGCCGCTCCGTTCATAAAACGCGGGTTGCCAAAAACATTCGCCGTTCCCCAAAGCAGTTTTACGCCTGTCTCACCCTGCAATTTTTTCGCCTTTGCAACTAACGTCATAAGATTTTTTTCGCTTTCCGCCGGGTTTGCGCCTTCAGGAGCCACGTCCCTGTCGTGGAACGCGTAGTATTCCGCGCCTATTTTTGTAAAGAATTCAAAAGCCGCGTCCATTTTCCTGTCAGCCGCGTCCATCGCGTCTTTTGCTTCCGTATTCCACGGGAAGATATGCGTGCCCGGTCCGAACGGGTCCCCGCCGTCGCCGCAAAAGCTGTGCCAGTAGGCAATAGCAAAGCGCAGGTGATCCTTCATCTTCTTTTTGCCGACAACTTTTTCCGCGTCATAAAATTTGAACGCCAGGGGGTTCTTGCTTTTTACCCCCTCAAATTTGATTTTTTTGATTCCGGGGAAATACTCTTTTCCGCCAACAAAATAATCCGCCATTTTAGCCTCCTAAAATATTTTTTAACTTTTAAAAACTTCAGTTTTTAAAAGTTTTCATACATATTAGAACTTTCAAAAAACCTAACCGAGGTTTTTTGAAGTTCAATTATACAGAGGGCTTAAAGCCCCGAGATACTGTGAATATACCGCGTAAGCGCTGTTATACAGGCTTGCGCTCTTTTTATCCGGTTGAATCTTTGCGCCTAACGCGACATGTTCGTCCGCCAATTCCTCAATAGAACTTTTCTTTCCTTCCCATTTAGAATTCCTCTGCAAACACCAAAGAGCCTGAATCGCGCTCCCTATCGCCGCGGCTTCCGAGCTGGTTGGGATATGAACCGGCAAATTCATAACGTTAGCCGCAATGTGCTGCCAAAGCGGGCTTTTTGCCCCTCCGCCTGTAAGCCGGATTTCCTTCGGCTTGAACCCAAGCGCCTTAAACCCGTCAAGCCCAATCCTCATTCCGAAAATAGCGGACTCAAGCGCGGCGCGCGCTAAATTTTCACGTTTAAAGTTCGCGGCGGTAATGCCGTTTACACTCGCCCTGCCGTTTGGCAGATTGGGAGTTCTCTCTCCGTTAAAGAAGGGCAGGATTACAATGCCGTCCGCGCCTATTGGGGCTTTTTCGGCTTCCGCGTCAAACGCCTTTACATCCAATTCCATAAGTTTGCGGAATTCTTCGCTTGCCACTGTACAATTCATGGTACACAGAAGCGGAAGCCATCCGCCGGAAGAAGAACAGAAAGCTGCAAGGTTTCCCGTAGGATCGATAACCGGCTTTTTTGAAAAACCGAAAAGCGTTCCCGATGTGCCTAAACTCATGGTAAGGAAACCGTCGCGGACGGCTCCTGTGCCGATGGCGCTCATCATGTTGTCGCCGCCGCCTGAGGAGACCAGCA